>Ga0256404_1000232_pt1 | contig 141629 bp, 105 predicted proteins | sample RumenRJG_01DNA_FD_185990 | JGI IMG/M metagenome (GOLD analysis project Ga0256404, IMG submission 185990) | Bovine rumen microbial communities from Lethbridge, Alberta, Canada - RJG_01 | ecosystem: Host-associated > Mammals > Digestive system > Stomach > Rumen | place: Canada: Alberta... | reverse complement strand
CAGCGGTTGGACTTGCTCAAGCCTGAAAGAGACTCTTGGAGCTCAAACAGGGAGTGACTACGGTATTGAGAGTAATATTTCATGTTGCCTCATGCTTGTTTTAACACTCAAAGATAACCATTTTCCGCGAATTGAGCAAATATAATATGTTATAAACAATTAATAATCAGAAGCCTGCATTTAATTAGTAGACCCTATATAGCTTTATCCTTTTTCGTTCGTCCATCAAAAAGCATTTAAATGATGGTCATCATATTCATCTACGAACTCATTTTTCTATATTGTTATCCAAGAGCCTCTTTTAGGAAGGTAAAAGCCTCTTTTCGTTTTCCCGCTAAGATGGCGTCAACTTTTCGATAGTCGATATATGGCAAAGATTTATTTCCATCCGGGGTAAATACCATTCGTTCTTCTAAACCAAAGATTTTGAGGAGAGACTCAAAGCGCTCCACGCCACGGCCTGTATTGGCAAAAACCAAGAACTGTTTGTGATTTAGAATTGAGAAGATGCAAGCATGAAAAGAGTCCGTCACGATATAACCTGCATGTGCGAACTTCTGAAGCCATTCCTCCACAGGCCTACGCGCACAGTCCTCAAATGAGCTATCTTTGAATTCATGGGTTCTGATCTCTGAGATCTTTAAATTCTTTTCTTTTGCTATCTTTCTGATCAAGCTTGCTTTTTCCTGAGTTTCATCAAGGATATAGGACACAAGTTCACCCTCACTCTTCTTAGCGTATTCTCTATACCCAGAAGAAATTGCATCATAAACTTCAACATCAAGAAGCAAAGTGGGATCTATTACCCATTTAGCATCGTCTCTACCCAGTATCTCTTTGCATACTTTTACACCTGATTCTTCTCTTACGCTTATTGCGTCAAAAGCTTTAAGACAAGCTCTGCACTCTGGCAACTCTTGGGGTAGTATTTCTACCGTACTCAAGCCGAATGAAGCAGCATACGCAACACGCCTTATATTCCATCCTCTTGTAAAAGCCAAGAACGCATCAGCAGAGTTTTTTGTTAGCCAAGCACCCTTAAAATACCTCATTCGCCAGACCTGATCGCTCCCGACAACTATGGCATCAAATTCATCTTTGATGTCTTTGAAAGAATGGATATAATAGTTATGAATGTGTTCCTTGACAAAAATTTCGGTATATTTTGTATTAGCGATTTGATATTTATAATTATATTTTTCCTCAAAGATTCTAACATTCTTTTTCCGCAGAATAAATTTCTTCATTAGCCGCTTGGAATAAGTTAGTATACGCCTCGGGAAAATACGTTTTCTATATTCTATTGGCCGATTGAATACTACAACATTATGGCCCATTTTTTCTAATACTGTCTGTAAAGCAAACATCTGTAGAATGCCGCCATAATTCGAGTGTTGAGCTAGACTAAGTATTCCTATTTTCATAAGATTAAAATCATGAATCTGATATTCTATATACTAATTCTTTATTTGAGTACCTAAGGGCACTTTATTAGTTTGTGACGGGAAGCCTTCTCTGTACGTTTCCTGTTTCCTTTATTAAATGCCTCGTCTATTATTCTTTTCCAAAGAAAACATCATCTCCGCCTATCCACATTTCGGCCTCTACATGTTTGTCTATATATTCAAAATCCGAGTCCGCATAGGTTCGGGCACTATCGAAATTAAAGTCCGAATCCATCAGAAATATATTACATCCACGCTCAGCTACATCGTGTTTAAATTTTCTGATAAATATCTCTTTATCTTGTCTTGTACTAAGTACATTGCAGGATTTCACGTAAAAGTTATCGATAGTCGGAGCCGGTGTATTCCAATATTCATAATCGCCACTATTTAATAATAGATGCTTCTGCAACCTTCCTATGTGCGACAAGTGATAGTCATACGAATTTTCATCATTTACCACCCGATATATGTCTAAATTTCGCCCTTCAAACTTATCAACTACCTGTTTCTTAAGCTCTTCATCTGTGGCCGTTCCAAATACTATGCCAGTTAGTGCAGAAGGAATAAATGGCTGTGGCCCTGGTTTATCCGTTACGATTCTATATTCTTGTTCTTTATCCCAATTTTCATGTTTCGTCGCCAACATCTTAACCAAAATCTGGTCTTTCTTTGAAATATCCGAAATATCAATATTAGGTATTTCTCGCGAATAATTCACTTTAAACAGATATCTTTGTTCGTTAATAGGATCAGAGACAATCTGCATAAGCAGTTTGCTATCAAACTCTAAGCAGTAACCTGAACGGTTAGATGCATATAATGCCCACATATTACCTAATGTACAGCTATCGCTTAGCGAAAAGACACCGCAATGATTTACCGTATTGAATAGATCTAAAGCTGATTTCTTTTCATTTTCTATAGAGTCGCAAATCGTCGAGCCATGGTATGCTTTACGCAAAACGTCAAGTACGTCATCGATTTTATCGTGATTGAACCGCAACTCTTTATTGTCATTTAGCTCATTGACCGCAGAGGCATAAAAGTTATTTTGGCCGAACGTATTCAGGTCTCTTTCCAAATTGTTTGCAGATCTATATTTGTAGAGTTTCATATCGACTAATATTTTTATGCTACCATTTCATCTAAGAATGAAAGTTAGTTTAGTAATAGTCTATCGTTGTTCTTCACATATAAACTGATCCCCCACAGAATTCCTCCGTTGAAGCAGTTCTTCGTAATCACTATAGAGGAGTAGTAAACTGAAAGGTATTTTGGTTAGTTATTCACTTTATCTTATAGGAATAATAGCAACTCGCAACATGATGGACATTTCTTGATGACATATAAGAATTTTTATTGCTTAAAGTAAGATAGCGATAATATAATTAACATACGAGTAGACACCAAATTCCATCTATATGATTCAAACTTTCCTTTGAGGCATTAAGCTTCAACCTCCGTTACAACTTTCTGTTTAACAAGGCTTTCTATAGCATCATATATAGGTGTCGATTCTGTATAGATCGTAACCACCAAGGAATATTTTATTTTGTTAGCTACATGATCTAATTTCCTATATTTCCACCAGCCACTTGTCGGGTAAACAACTATTTCATTACATGTCGCTAGTTCCGCTGCAGAGCATTCAAACCAATCAGACTGCACCGTTCTGGAAGACCTTAATTGCAGCCCCACGACCCATCTTTCAGAATTATTAGAACTCCTATCTTCTACAGGATGATTTCTGTTGTGCCTCGCAATAAATTGTTCACGAGATTCATTTGCTGTTTTGACATCAAATACCAATCCTGCTGACTGATATCTATATTTATTATATGTTCCTTTTTGAGTAGGAGATGGCTCAATGTAATATGATAATGTAACCTTTAATTTTACATTTTCGGCCCCCATATCAAGGAGTAGCTCTTGAGGCCATGGTAAATCATAAAAATGCATTTCCTTATAAACATTCGTGTTCTTGAAGACTTGAAAAGGAGTCAGTTCATTTTCGAATATAAAAGTTGCAGCTGTATCATCACTTGCTATAGCCACTTTTTCATTTGGAACGCCATATCCACAAAAAGCCATGATGACACCTTTCTTTCTATCTATTTTCTTCATTTCACCCGTCCATTCAGCACTATGAATCATCAACGCGCGGACCGAAAGCATCGATAACTTTGGATTAGCATATTTTATTCTGGCTGCTAGCCTAGCAGCTAATGCAGATGATGCACTTGTCGCACAAAAGTCCTGAAGGGGCTCGTTTGGTATGGTTGATGAAGTAGAGATTAGGCTGAGTTCTGGCATAGAAGAATCTCTAAGAATAGGGCGGTACCCCATATTGCCTCCCTCCATTACAATGTCTGGTTTCATTTTACTTCCTTTCCAGTGCATGGATGTCCTCGTATAAGGAGAAATTCCGTTTACTGGTGCCTCTGGCACATAGCCATCTCTTATACAATGCACTTTCGTAGTATATGAGCCTACCACAATAGCATTTAAAGCCTCACATGGCGATTGAATAGATTGGCCTATAAGGTCATCTATATAAAGACCGTGGCGGATAACATCCGACGACGTGCTTCCCGCTGCTAGAACCATCAGTCGATTACACTCACCTTCGTTATATAGAGCCTGATCTATAGCAGCAGACCAAGATGTTGGTATTCCATCATTATTTTCCTTATCTTCAGTTATAGCCATACAATAGATATTAGCACCCAACGCTTCAGACTCATTGATAGCATCTATCGTAAGCTTACCATAAAGTTGCGGCGGATTCGGGTTTTGAAGTGTCTGTAATTTGACTGATACTAAATCGTGATTTACTATTAGCTTGTCTGGATTCCCCATCTGATCAGTTAAATCACCGAACAAAGATAAACCAGCCATTCCTGTTCCATGAACACCTTCATAATATAATGGTCTATCATCGACTACAGATTTACATCTATCAATAGGCAAGAACTGCTGAAGCATTGGATGTTGGCAATTTATACCGCGATCGAATATACCAATTCTCGGCGAATTTCCATCATGCTGCGGAATTATATTATCTGAAAGTAGTTGAGCCCAATCACGATTTGCCTCTTTATTCTGTAAAGTTTCTGCAGGATTATAGTATCGTTTTATAGCTTCTATATCATCCAAGGCAAAAGGAATGTCATCTATTGTTTCTTTAACTCCTCTAACTAGGATAATCGTTACACTATCGAATTGGAGTATATTATTTCTTTCAAAGACAAATCCCATCCTATCAATATCTCCGAAAAGAATCTCTATATTCTCAACCTCATTATCAATCCAAATCTCAAAATCATATGGAATATTTGGTAACAAAGTATCATATTCAGATGGTTGAGGAAATAGTTGCCTCGCAGAAGCGACATTTACATTATCCATTGCATTAATCAATGGTTTATTCCTAGGTTGATCACTTTTCGTCCTCTGAACTTCATATTCGTCTAATTTTCCTGACAACCAATTTTCATTATTACGAGGTAGATAAATAGTTGCACTTTGAGACTCAACTTCGTTTTTATTATTTTTATTAAGACCAATTTGCATCAATTTAGGTCCTTTTCTAGAAGCATCCAATTGCTTAAAGGGTATTGATGTATTCTTATCTATATCTAAATGAAGATAATACCCATTTGAAGTGGGTTTACCTTCTGCACCTCGCTTTGCAAGTTCTACTTTAGCTTGGCTAATAGCGGTATCATAAGCCGAGCGTAACTTCGAGGCATGTTCTGCAATATTACATTCGCGAACAAACTTATCACCTCCTCCAATTTTTAGCGAGAAATCAATCGTTTCAGCTAACTCTTTCCCCAAAAATATATGTGGCCGTTTCGTCATAATAAATTACGCATATTTAATATCTAAAGATTTTGCCTCAGCGATAGCCATCTCAACGGCATCATTGGACAATTCTCTTCCATTAAGTATAGAATCCTTCAGAGCGTTTTGACATATTTTTTTTATCTCTGCTTGATTCATCCCGACAAACTTAGTAGAAAGAGAATAAATATCAATTTTCTGCACACTACAGAACAATTCTTTTAACATAGGAACTATCAGATCTTCATTTGGAAGTTTATACTCAATTGTATCATCAAACCTTCTAAATAGAGCTTTATCTAAAATATCCACATTATTCGTAGCGGCAATAATGAGACTATGAGATTGATCCCTATCAAGCAATTGAAGAAAAGTATTTAGAATCCTACGTTGTTCACCAACATCATTTTCCATTCCACGTTGAGATCCTATTGCATCGAATTCATCAAAAAGATAAACAGCCTGCACCTTATTAATAACATCAAAAACCTTACTCAATTTCAGCCCGGTTTCTCCGAGAAACTTAGAGATCACCTTTTCTGTTTTTACAACGATGAACGGAAGGTTCAATTCTTTTGCTAACACTTCTGCCGTCATCGTCTTGCCTGTTCCAGGATTACCATACAATAATATCTTACGGCGATTGTCGAGATTATACTGATGTAATTTATCTTGTAAAATATATTCGGTTATTATTCGTTTTATTTTCGCCTTTGTATCGTCAGACAAAAACATATCTAAAAGAGAATATCTTTTTTCTCCTGCTATAAATAGATCTGCGACATCTCCGTTTAAGTCACGGAGGTTAAACGCGCTAGATTTCGATACAGACGTAATAGCTTTGTGGATTTTTATTGCAGCTGCTGAATGACCACTCCTAGCCTCTTCTGCAGACATCTGCAAGGCTATAGATCTGAACTGTTCATCGTCATGATTTAGATGACTACGAATAAGAGCTACTATTTGATCAATTTTAATCATATATATCAGCATTTAATACAAAGTCACACTAAATAATCTAGTGCCTAATCTTTGCTCGTTGATTTTATGGGATTTTTCACACTAATCCTTCTTATATGGACTCACTTAATGATTATTTTCATTGCAATAGCTTTTGCGAAAGTTCTGCGAGTTCATAAAATAATGGATATCTTTGTTTTTCGTTATTCTTATATGGCATTCTATATAATTTTCTTACGCCCGTGGCGTTAATAATATATCCATTTATTATCGTGTCAATTTTGAAATCATGACGTAAATCACTCTTATGGTAGTCTATATTATGATTTTCCTTTTATTATTTCATAGTCATTTATTGGCATATTGTGCATCCACTTTCGGCGATAGATCAATCTTCATATCATAGTGTTTCCAGCTGCGTCGCTTGGAGCGAAAAGACACGCGAGCAATGGAAAGATCTTCCTCTGTTTGGGGAATAACAGCGGTATAGGGCCCTGTTAGTTTATTTTTCTCTATTGTTTTGCCCCCCCCGAAAAGCGATTTCAAGATCATCTTAACCGCTTGTCTAATGTGGTGATATTTATTACGGAGCTGCTGCCTGGCTGTCGGTCTGAGTTCTTTGTCGATGAGGCCTATAACACTGTCGGCCGCATCAAGCTTTGCAAAGAAATCTGCACGATGGCGATGGGGAGAAACGCTCCTTTCTATGGAAGGATTGTAGCGAAGCGCATCTTTATAATCTGACTTCTGGTATCTCATTCCCTCAAAATCCAGCGACGCTTTCCCTTTTGCGGTCCTGATCATAAGTAGACTTGTCCCCCTGTCATCGTCCATCTGCGGGAGAACTTGTTCTATGCCCCAAAAGTCTGCTATTGTGATATCGCTCTTACTTCTTCCGCATTTTGCCTGGCAATTGTAACATGAAGGGCGGAGAATCATATTGGAAAGGAATGCGCGCATATAGTGGTTTTCTCCATTAAATGAGCTCATATTATATACCTTCGCTTTCTCATCATAAGATAATGTAAAGTTGAAACGCTTCCAGCCGTCAGGTTTGTCTCTGAACTTGATATCCTTAATGGCGCGCTTTCCAGCTTCGCTCACTTCCGCCAGATACTTTTGCCATACTTTGGGGCTCGGCACTCCGTGACAGACAAAATCTACAGCCAGTAGGTTATCATAATCTTTACGAAGGTAGTGTCTGAGGCCCGCTATCTGACATGGCGTACCGCTAAACAATACTTTTCTCCCATCCTGAAGATATTTCTTAGCGAGCTTCATTGATTCTCCCATCCGGGCCTGGAGATATTTGCTGCCACGAAAGGCGGCAATTCCGTCCGTTGTTTCCGTCGGTACTATCTCCACCTGCCAGTCGTCCGTATATCGTGCGCCAAAGACGACGCCGCCTTCGTTTATCACCTTCTCGGCCAGCATCGTGAAAATACCGCCCGACGAGCTTTCTCTTCTTATCTCCTCGTTTTCATTGATAGCGGCAAATACGGATTCAGATCTGCTCTCCTCTATAGGATTATGAAATGGACAAACCTTGACGCATGCTTCACAATCGATACACAGAGTCGTATCCACATGCGGATAAAGGAAGCCTTCCGGGTCTTCCTCCATCGATATGCATTGCTTGGGACAGATCGACCTGCAGGCCGTGCAGCCGCAGCAGGAGACCTTGCCCTGCTCTGCTATTAGCTCCTGAATATTCATGCTTTATTTGTGTATTTTATGAGCTACAGCCATTATCTTCTCTTGTATCATGGCTTTCTCATCCTTATTCGTACCCACTAAGTAGGCAAACATTATGACGCAAAGAACACTGATGGTACACACTACAAAGAAGCTAAGCACGCCGTAAGACATATTCATATATATCATAAACGGAATAATGAATGAAGTAGCAACTACCATCAATATGGGAGCTACAACATTTTTGAAATATGTCATCATGGTCAGATCGATCAAGCGACGCATCATATATACTCTGGCAAATTGGGTAATGACCGCTATACACCCGTGTACTATGTATACGCTCTCCGGATTGCCGCCCAACTTCAGCACGATGTAAGCTACTGGGACAATACATAGCAGCAATCCTCCGCAGACAGCCTGATAAACTTTCACCTTTCCCGTTGCCTGATTGGCTATTATGTAGGGATTTGCCAAAGTCTCGGTCAGCATGATAAACATAATGAGTCTCAAAAACCACACAGTGTGGTCAGGGACTATTCCAAGCCATACCTTCAGTACAAACTGCGCCTCAAAGGACAACGGCAGAACGATCAAAAACAAAAGGTAAAAACAGAACTTGGAGCTTGCGTACATCAGTTTGTGCATCCTATGCAGGTTAGCCTGAGCATAGGATTTCGTAATCTGAGGATTCACCGCTGTCTGAACATTTGCCACGAATCCTTGTATTACGCCTTGTACCTGAACGGCAATGCCCCGGGCCGCATTAACGGCCGGACCGAAAAACATATTGAGCAGCATATTGAGGCCTTGAGTAAACAGCACACCTGCCAAATTACCCCAAAGGCTCCACACTGCAAAACTTGACATTTCCCGAAACAGAGGCTTATCGACCTTCAGGGAGAAATTCACCTCGGAAAAATGCTTCTTGCAATACCAATTATATATGAATCTATCCAAAAGATTGACACAAAGGAATAGGGCCGAATAGGTAATTAGTTTGTCAAACGGTGATATGACCAGCATATAGACTATTACCAGCTTCAGCACCACGTCCATTATAGAAATGTAGGCAAACGCGCTCATTCGTTCATGAGCTATAATTGCAGCATTATAGGGCAGGCTTATGATGCTCACCATACTTGCAACGATAGAGAACTGATAGACCCACATGGCGGCGTACATTCTGTTCTCCGGTATAACGAGTTTATTCAGTACAAACCACAGCCCGACCGTTTCAGCCAGGATAAGTATAAACAGAGCTATGAGCACATGTATTTGCATGGCCGTCCGGAAGCTCACCTTCAGATGAGCTTCGTTGCCCGTAGCGATGTCTACATTCAGATATCTCTGAGTCGCGCTTGCCATTGCTCCGTTCAGAAAGCTGAACATCGCCACTACACCTCCGACCACGTTGTTGATACCATAGTCGGTTACGCCAAGCGTCTGCAATATGACGCGCGACGTGAACAATGACACCGCCATGGTAAAGAACATGCGGATGTATAGCATCACAGTGTTCTTGGCAATGCGTTTATTGTTGTCGGATGTTGTTGACATCGTATACTTATTTATGAAGAAGTGAGCTACGGCAAAAGATCTATTCTAACAACTCTAAATAAGATAGAATGTATCCTTTGGTGATAGCTTGAATGATTATTAAAATCTCAGCGCTTTGAGAAATATGTTATCCTGATACCAAATATATTCAACTTCGGACATATCCGGTATCAGGACTAAAAGCAAACTATTGCATGTATCGTCAATACGTTATTTTCGGTACGCTATTGCATGAATCGGCGGCGGGCGGCGCTATTGCATATGTTCGCGGAGGGAGCGGAGGGCATGCTCGTACATCGTTATCGCGCGGCGGTGGAGGTCGTCCAGGGTGGCGAAATAATCCCTGGCCCGGCGGCTCAACAGCATGAAATCCACGCTAAATATGCTCATAAACGCCGCTGCACACTCCGAGGCGTGAACCGCAATCTTCGAATCTATCCTCAGCCGGAGCTTATTCTGGTCGCTGTGCTGGCAGAGGCAAAGATACGACGGATGGATCAGTTCTCCGAGATAAGTATAATCGCCCATAATGCTGGTTTTGCGCATCAGCATCACTCTGTCGGCGTCGTCCATGGTTACCTTTTCCAGACGCTTGCTCCCGTCGAAGCGGTACATCCACCATCGCCCGAAGTCTTTCAGCACCGCTTCCTGCGTCTCGCTGCCGAGCTTTTTGAACGCCGGATTCTCCGTTATCCTGTCCCGGCACGCCGCAATCTCAGCCTCCGCATCTTCGGTCCCCTGAGGGGTCACATCTCTTCTGATCTTCGTCGGGAGCCTCAGCCGCTCCGTCTGGCCCCAGGCCACAAACAGGCTGTAGAGCATCTCGCGCTGATCCTGAGTCTCCGGCACGACGAACAGCATATCAAAGGCCGCCATGGACTCGTACATAGTCCTCACGATGGCTAACAGCGCCGGCGTATCGAGCACCGCCCTGCCGTTTTTGCCCGGCTTCTGATAACCGGAGCCGTCCAGCAGCTGCAGGAAACTGTCGCCCTTACTGTACATTGTCTGCATCCAGAGGCGGATGTCCCGCTCCATCGACGTCGCCGCCTCCTGCTCCTCGCCCCGATTTATCAGGTCGGCATAGAACTCCAGCATCATCCTCAGATAGCGCTTGCAGTCGCAGATCGTCTCAAACTTAGTTGCCTTGAAAAATTCTTTTTGTGTCATGGTATATTTGTTTTTAATTATTGTAGCGATGCAAATATACCTCGTCCGCCGGGGGGACTGACGACATAAAAGTTATTCTACGGCATTATCAGGATGTTTCTGAGATTGATTTTTTATTCCTCTTCGCCATCTGCGAGGGGCATGAGGTCCTCCGCCTTGATCTTCAACCGGGCGGAACCGAGGTAGTCGATCACCACGGTGAGATACTTGGCGCCGTTGGCCTCCCTCTCCACGATGCCCGTCACACCGGCGAACTTGCCGAAGCGGATGCGGACGGGATCGCCCTTGCTGAACTTGTCGGAGGTGAAAAGCACATTCTCCTCGTCCGCCCTGGTGAGGACCGCCCGAAAGTTTGCCAGCTGCTCGTCGGGAATGGTGGCCTTGGTGCGTGTGCCCGGAATGCGCAGGAAATGGTAGATGATCGAGAGGCGCTCCAGGCGCTCCGTGTCGCGCAGTGTGCAGCGGATGAAGATGATCTGTGTGATGACCACCTTGTCTATCAGTTTGCGGCGGTCCGACCACTGGCGCCACACCTTCTGCGTCGCGACATATGTCTCGTAGCCCGCGCGGGCGATGTCCGCCGCCACACGCCGCTCACAGTTGGGCCGCACATAGGCCACATACCAGCCCATCGACGCCGCTCTCCGCCCCTCTGCCCTGTCGGCAGACGGTTTTGAGGGAGATGTTTGTGCGGCGCTTACCATTCGTTTTCTATAGTTATTTCAAATGTTACGCAGATGTCTGTGTATTTCTTTTAGTTATGTCAAATCTTGTCCGCCCGGGCGGGCCCGCAATGCGAATGCGGCCCGAACGCCGCGGGATAAAGCACCGCTTCCGTCTGTCCCATTGGCAGATGGTCTCTAAGGAGAAGGTTGCGTGGCTTTTACCATTTGCTTCCCTCCTTGATTCCGATTGTAGGGCACGCAGTGGCGGGGCTCTTCTCTCCTGCTCCAGCGACGCGGGCGGTGCACTTCAGGCCGGTACCCTGATCCCGTCGCAGCGGCAGCACAGCCATCGCCTCACACATGTCCGGCAGAAAGCGCCCCCATGCCGCGTGCAGGCGTCTGCCTGCCTCGCATGCATCCCTATATCTCGATCTTCCGCAAGCCTTACAGTCGGGGCGACAGCCTGCGATTCTTCCTGAGCGTCAATCTCACAATAGGGACGCAAAACATCCTTTCAGCCGATGCAAAGGTAACTTTATTTATCGAGTAAACAAAGCGGATAAAAGCGCCCGCGGCTATTTTTTTCATTATCGCGCAATAAGTGAACTACGGCGGGCTGACAAAGGCGCTCGCCGCCGCGACAAATAGGCTGAACGCTACTTTGTTAGTTCGGGAGGAGAGGAATTAGGGGATGCTAATACCAAGCCGCCGGATGTCGGGAGCAAGAAGGATCATTCAGATTAATGAAAAGTTCCCGGCAGGGCGAAAATCCGGCCTTCTGAATGCCTCAGGAATGGCAATGCTTCAGGGGAAGAATCCCGCACGCCCTGCCGCTGGAACATCATCGCAAAATGAGCAATTTCAGCTGTCTCGCAAATGGCATTCCCCACACTTCAAAAACCCTCCCGCTTACGAGGGATCTCACAAAGTACATGAGGGAAACTACATTTGAGATAGTTCAAAACGTCTCAAATGTAGTTTTGGCCCTTCGCAGACGTTGATTATCAGATATTTGGAAAGGCCGCAAAATCGCCTTGGGGTGGTGCTGTAAGTACGGACAAGAAGATTGTTGTGCGCGGACAAGAAGATTGTTGAGAGCGGCGTTAACTGGGAGGGCCGCTGCCCCCAGCGGCCAAGCGCGAGTAGGCAAATCTTACGTGCTGTAAGCGGCGATAAATTAGTATCGCGTATTCCTTCGCGCACTTTCTTATGCGGCGGCTGCGGCCGCTGAGGGCAGGGGTCCTCCCAGTTATTTCCCGCGCAATACATTGGCGCATGCCTCGTACACCCAGCTATTTCTCGCGCATATGCAGATCACTAATCTCACATCTATATTTGTCATCCTCCTATACGGCTACTATAATTTCGCATCCGAAAATCTCATGCTTTTCCCTCTTATTGGAAACGACATTCCCCACACTTCAAAAAACGCTTCCGCATGCGGTGTTACTCACATAGGACCTGAGGGAAACTACATTTGAGATAGTTCAAAACGTCTCAAATGTAGTTTTGGCCCTTCGCAGACGTTGATTATCAGATATTTAGAAAGGCCACAAAATCGCCTTTAGGGGCGCTATGAGTACGGACGAGAAGATTGGTGTGGGCGGACAAGAAGATTGTTGAGAGCGGCGTTAACTGGGAGGGCCGCTGCCCCCAGCGGCCAAGCGCGGGAGGCAAATCTTACGTGCTGTAAGCGGCGATAAATTAGTATCGCGTATTCCTTCGCGCAATTTCTTATGCGGCAGACGGCCCCTGAGGGCAGCGGCCCTCCCAGCTATTTCTCCCGCATATGCTTATTACACATTAAATCGCGAACCTTTCTGCGCGGGGATAAACACATCACTCACACCCTCGCGCACTCTCTCTTGCGACAGGAGGGCCGCGCTGCAGCGGCCCTCCCAGTTATTTATCCCGCACAACAAAGAATTCATTCCTCTCTACTCAATTCTCACTAATTACCCATTACTCTTTACACATTGCTCACGTCCAAATCATTGCTCACTGCTAATTGCTCACTGCTAATTGCTCACTGCTAATTGCTCACTGCTCACTACTCATTGCTCACTGCTAATTCCTCACTGCTCATTCCTCACTATCCTCTGCGGCGGGCATGAAGAAAGCGCAAAGCCGGGAGGGCCTTGCGCTTTCTTATATTTTTCCTCTTAACTTAGTATTCCCGAACACCCTGGCTTGGAGAATTCTCATTCTCCAAGAGCCTGCGAGCGCGCAGTATATTATACTAACGCTCAGGGTGTACTTTTACTTCTTTGTGGCGGTCATGCGGTCCATGAGTTCCTTCATCCAGAATCCGCCGATGACAGAGCGCGCCTTGAAGCCCACCATGAGGCCCGTCTTGGTGTCATACCAGTCGGAGATGGGCACACGCGACTTGGTCTCGTTGACGTAGGCGTAGATGGGGTCGATAAACTTCCGGAAGGTCTTGTCGTTGGGGCTCATCGAAGCGGTCCACATGATCCAGTCGTTCTTGGTGTAGTCCTTGCGGCAGTCGAGGGGCAGGCCGTACTTGTTCTGGTGCTTGAGGTAGTAGGCTATCTCGCGCTCCATCACCTTGTCGGAGAAAAGCTTCGTGCCCCAGAGCTTGTCCCATACGATGTTGTATTTCTGGCTCCATGTGCCGCTGCGGTCGAACGCCAGTTTGTAGTGGTCGCCCTCCAGCGCATCCTTCTCCCACTTGGCGGCCATCTCGCGGGCCTTGGCGAGATACTTGTCGCTGGTGGCCTTGTCGCCCTGCAGCGCGGCTATCTTGCCGAAGGCAGCCACGCCCATGATGGCCTTGAGCGAGAGGTTGCAGTTGTGCGCCCAGTGGCCGGCGAAATCATCGGTGCAGAGCTGATTGGCGGGGTCCTGCCCGTTGGCAGCGAGGTAGTCGGCCCAGGTGCGGAGGATGTCGATGTAGGGAGCGGCATAGGAGGCGTTGCCCTCCTGCAGACCTATCTGCGCCACGAGCGTGAGGATATTGCCGGCCTCCTCGAGGGGCATGTCACCGCCGTACACCTGCCCGTTGGCTATGGGGTAGGTGCCGAGGTCGTGCGCGGCAAAGGGCTTGGTCCAGCGGCCGCTCTTGCTGTAGTTGAGGATGCTGGTGATCATGCCCTTCTGCAGGTCGGGATTGTAGAGCAGGAAGAGCGGAGCCGAGGGATAGGTGAGGTCGACGGTGTTGACGCAGCCGTTCGAGTTGTTCTCCTTGGAGAAGAAGAGCAGATTGCCCTCATAGTCCTTAAAGAGCTTGTGGGCGGCGATGACGTGGCGGTAGGAGCCCGAGAGGATCTCGGCATACTTCACACCGCCGGCCTTCATGGCGTCGTCGTAGATACGCTGGTCCAGGGCGCGGCACTTGCTCATGATGGCCGGGTATTCGCGCTGCATGCGGCCGAACATGTCAAAGATGCTGACCTTGCCCTCGTGGGCCCAGTAGGCCCTGTAGCGGCGGTACATGTATTCGATATCCTCTATCTCGTCGTAGCCCATCATGGTGAAGCATGAGGCCTGCGTGGTGGAGCCGAAGTCATGGACATAGCTCATGAGGGGCATGGAGCCGGCCTTGCGGCAGACGATCTGCTGCTCCGACGCGGGCAGTTTGCCGCTCTCGGCGAAGCTCTGCATGATGCTCTTGGCGCTGCCGAGGCTCACCTCACCGTTGCAGGCGGGCATATAGAAATATCCCCAGTCGATGCATATGCCGTCGCCCTTCTTGGCGAGGATGGGCTGCTCGATGGTGCCGGCCTTGAGGTAGGTCATGCCCTTCTCGGTGATGGTGGTGGAGATGGTGGGCTGATTGTTATCGTTGACAGCCATCTGCGGCGTCGAGGTGAGCATGAGCTGTACACTGTGGGCCTTGCCGTCGGTGGAGCGCACCTGATAGGAGATATAGTTGACGGGCGATGAGAGCAGGTCGTAATCGTCTATGAGCGCCGGGGCTGTGAACACGAGATCCACGTCTACGGGACCGCAGGCGAGGGTGTAGTAGGTAGAGGTGGGCATCACATCGACAGCCTTCTGTACGGCCGTGGCCACATTATTGTCCTCGGGGCACGTGTTGCGGAAGAGGCCGAAATCGGTATACGCGCCGCCGGTGGTGTTGTGGCAGTGGGCTGCTATCACGTTCTTGCCCTCATGAAGCAGGGCTTTCAGACTGTCGCCGAGAGGCAGCTGCACATTGTCCACCCATGTCTCGCCCGTGTCGGCCACCTTGGTGCCGTTGATGTAGAGCTCAAAGACATCGTCGTGGGAATAGACCATATAGAGGTCGCCCTGCAGGTCGGCGGCGCTCAGGTTGACGGTACGGCGCACATAGAGGTCGCTGTTCTCCTTGCTCCAGGAGGTATGCACAAAGTTCAGGTTGTCCGAACCGAAAGCGGCCTGCTTCGTCTCCCAGCCGGCGTCGTCATATGCGGGCTTCTCCCAGCCGTCACCGGGAGCGGAGAAGCGGACCTTGCCGCTCCATGTCTCCTCGCTGGCCATGGGAGCAATGCTCTCGAGCAGCACCTGACGCGCGCCCATGAAGCGATAGAGCTTGCCGTCGACACGCAGATAGCCGTTGACGGGCTTGACAGCGGGAGTCCAGTGAGTGGTAGGGCCGTCGGTGAGCCGGTCATAGGGCGACCAGATGGAGAAATAGGGATCGGATGTCAGCAGCGGCACCGAGGGGAGTCGCAGCGCGGTGGTCTTGTAGGGCTTAAACAGCTCCTTAGTCTGGGCAAAAGCGCAGACGGTCATCAGGACGGCCGCGAGAAATACAGATATTCTTTTCATGTTTATAAATTAGCGGATTGCACTATGGTTACTGAATGCTTGCAAAGTTAGTAAAATAATCCCACCCGGCCGGCATTATCCTCCTCTCAACGACAAGCGAAGGTCACAATACTAAGCATGTCGCAGCACCTTGCGGAGAGAATGCGGAGGCCCGGCGGTGAGAATATGAGAGCGCGGCGATGCGGGATTGTCTGTCACACATTCCGCATCGCTTTTGCTGTCTGCCGATCGCAGCCTTCGAGGCCGGCGGCGGCGATCCTGTTCCCGCTTCCCGTCTATAGCCGCCTACTGCTGCGGCGCCGAGGGCTCAGCTTTCGCGCGCTTCTTGTCGAGCGCGAAGAGGATGATGTCCACGGCCTGGTCCTCGGTCAGGTCTCCCACATTGAGCACCAGGTCGTAGTTGCGGCTGTCATAGCGGCTGGCCCTGGCAAACTTCTTGGTGTAGGTCTCTCTCCCCGCGTCCACCTTTCGGATGACCTTCAGCGCTTCCTCCTCGCTGATGCCCTGCTCGCCGGCGACACGCGCTACACGATTCTCGATGGGGCTCTCGATGAACACTTTGAAATTGTTGGGCATGTCCTTGAGGATATTGCACGTCATGCGGCCGGCTATGACGCAGCTCTCGCGCGAGGCGATGTCCAGCAACACCTCTTTCTCGATCCTGTACATGTTGGCGGCGGTGGCCACGGGCGGAATCTTGCCGAAGCGCTCCGAGAGATTGCCCCGTTCGAGGTATGTCTGGCTGAGGTCCATAAACCAGTGGTGCTTCATGGCCTTGATGCGCTCTATCTCGTCGATCGGGAGCTCCAGCCGCTTGACCAGTTCGACTATCACGGCCTTGGCGTAAAACCGGACACCGAGGCGCTCGGCCAACTTGCGTCCGATGGTCCTTCCGCCCGAACCCAGTTCCCTGTTGATGGTAATAACAAATCTGTCTGTTGTTTCCATGAGAAAGAATAATAGTTAAAAGAAGCGATACGCCCCAAATTTAATCAAATATTACAGATTGCGGCATGCAGGAATGCCGATTTTGCATATTTCACTTGCAAATTCTGCCATTTACGGCGCATTCGGAGGCACGCGGAATGCTTTCCATCCTATTTCCGCGCCGCCGGACGCACACCGGGACATATATAATATGTATCGTTCGCATCGCGGAGCGTTACATATTCGCACACCTTGAAAAGCGTTCCGCATGCGCGGAACCTCACATAGGACATGAGGGAAACTACATTTGAGATGTTTCAAAACGTCTCAAATGTAGTTTTGGCCTTCCGGAGACACTGTTTTTCAGATATTTGGAAAGGCGGATTTCCGGCCCGTCCGGGAGTGGATATCATTCGTCTCCATCGCCACGGGCGGCGGCGAGGCTATTCTCTCTGCCTGTAATACCTTACCCAGTCTATCTCCATCTCTACGGGATAGTCCCCGGGTGTGGCCTTCCCCACCCACGGGCCGCCGATCTGCATGTCGAGGAGCAGATGATAGGCGTTGCGGTCGAAGACAAACTGCTTCTCGCTCTCCCTGCCGGGGAGGCGCGGGTAGGCGAAGGTGCGGCGGTCATTGATACGGAACACGAGGCTGTCGGCGCTTATCTCCACGGCGTAGGTGTTGAAGCGCCCGCGGCGGATGACGCCCGTGGCGGACTGCGGCGGCGTGTCGTAGTGGCGGAGGACGTAGGTATAATAGGAGTGGACTGTCTGGTAGGCGATGCTGTCCGAGTTGAGGTGCTCCATGATGTCTATCTCGCCGCCGTCGGGCCATTTGCCGTCGGGCAGGAGCCAGAAGGCGGGCCACGCTCCCCTCGCCTCGCCCAGGCGGGCGCGTATCACGATCTTGCCGAGGGTAAAGGTGCGGCGCGTCCTGATGCCGCCGGTGAGGTAGCGCGCCGTGTCGCCGGCGAGGTGCCCGTTCCTCACACCGCGCAGCACCATCCTGCCCCGGCGGAGGGCATAGAGCGAGTCGGCGGGCGACATGTACTTGTTCCACGGCACCCTGCCGCGGCCTATCTTCTCCCACTCGGATGTGTTCATGGTCCGGCCGCGGAAATTCTCCTGCCACACCAGTCGCCAGCCCCTGTCGGCGCGGGCGGTGAGGGCTGTGAGAACAAGGAGGCTGAGCATCAGCGAGCGGAGGAGGTATTTGCGGTTCATCTCGTACAGGATTGTTATCGCGACAAATGTACATCTTTTTTCTTACACCGCCGCGCGCGCTGCTCAGGAGGCGGGAATGATGGCCGGAGAGCGGGACGGGATCGCCGGAATCGGGCATGCCGGTAAGCAAATGAGGGCCTCGCGGAGGTGTTTATGCTGATTAGCAGGCGGGAGAGCGTGGTCAAGTCACGCGGATTTTATATCTTAGTCACGCCGGGGACGAAAGCGCCGCTTCCGCTCGGCATACAGAAATACGGAATAATGAAAGACAGTATAATCATCGTAAGCGGTGGCATGGACTCGATCACCATGCTCTATGAATATAAGGATCAGATAGCCGAAGGTGTGTCCTTTGACTACGGCAGCAATCACAATGCCAGGGAAATCCCCTTCGCCAAGCTCCACTGCGAGCGCCTCGGCATCCGCCACCTCACCATTCCGCTCGGATTCATGCACGATTATTTCAAGTCATCGCTTCTGGAGGGCGCGGAAGCCATTCCGGAGGGCCACTATACGGAGGAGAACATGAAGTCGACGGTTGTGCCGTTCCGCAACGGCATCATGCTCAGTATAGCCTGCGGGCTGGCCGTGAGCCACGGCCTGAAGCGCGTGATGATAGCCAATCACGCCGGCGACCACACCATCTATCCCGACTGCCGCCCCGAGTTCATAGAGGCGATGTCCGGGGCCATGCGCGCCGGCACCTTTGAGGACATAGAGATCTTCGCACCCTATACAAACATCACCAAGGGCGAGATAGCCAGGCACGGCAAAGCGCTCGGCATCAACTACGCCGAGACCTGGAGCTGCTACAAGGGCGGCGAGAAGCACTGCGGCCGCTGCGGCACATGCGTGGAGCGGAAGGAAGCTCTCGCTTACGCCGGCATCGACGACCCGACCGAGTACGAGGAATAAGCCGCTCCGCAGGCCGCAGGCGCTATTTCTTTGGCCGCAGGCGCGGGCGCCCGTATCCTATTCAGTCCGTACAGAATATATTTCCGTAAAAACTACAACATATAATATCATGAGACATCGCAACATCTTCCCCACCCTGTGGCTCGCGCTTCTCGCGATGCCGTTCACGGCCGCGGCCGACCGTGTCGTGCGCTACGAGATCAATGTTCAGCGCCCCGCGCAGATAGTGGAACACTTCGGCGCCTCGGACGCGTGGACGGATGAGTTTATCGGTCACTGGCCCATGAAGCAGCAGCGGCAGATAGCCGACTGGCTGTTCAGCACCGCGAAGGACAAGTACGGCCGGCCGAAGGGCATCGGGCTCTCGATATGGCGGTTCAACCTCGGCGCGGGCAGCCGGGAGCAGGGCGACAAGTCCGGCATCCGTAGCTTCACGCGCACCGAGTGCTTCCTCAGGCCCGACGGCACGTACGACTTCAGCAAGCAGGCTTGGCAGCGGCTCATGCTGCGGCTGGCCAGGAAGCGCGGCGTGGAGCACTTCGTAGCTTTCATGAATTCCGTGCCCGTACAGTATACCATCAACGGCCTCGCCACCAACACGGGGCGCGGCGGCACGATCAACCTGCGCCCTGACTGCTACGACAGCGTGGCCCGCTTTGTGGCCTCCGCCATCGAGGGCGTAGAGAAGCAGGACGGCATCCACTTCGACTATATCAGTCCCGTCAACGAGCCCGACGGCGCGTGGAACTGGACAGGCTCCAAACAGGAGGGCTCACCCGCCACCAATCGCGAGGCAGCGCGGCTGGTGCGCAGCCTGTCGCGCGAATTCCGGCAGCGGCACATCACGACGCTCATCACCATTCCCGAGGCCCACGACCTGCGCTGTCTGTGGGGCCCGCACCAGGCCGGATGGCAGAGGGGCAACGAGATCGACGCGTACTTCTGCCCCGACAGCACCGACACATATCTCGGCGCCACGCCCGGCGTTGCGCCGCTGTTCTCCGCCCACGGCTACTGGACCAACACACCCATTGACAGCCTGAGGAGCACGAGGGAGCGTACGCGCCGCCTGCTCGCCCGCTATGGCAAGGCCTTCTGGATGTCGGAACTCTGCATGATGAGCAATGACAAGGAGGTCATGGACGACACCCTCAGCACGATGGTCAAGGGCCTCTATGTAGACCGCATCATCCACTACGACATGGTCTACGGCAACGCCACGAGCTGGCAGTGGTGGAAGGCGCTGCGGCCCGCAGACCGCGCCGACAATGCGGGGGCGTTCATCCTGCTCCGCAGCAGCGACGGATGGAAGAAGGGCACAGTCGGGGCCACCAAACTCCTCTGGGCTGTGGGCAACTACAGTCTGTTCGTCCGCCCGGGCTCTCAGCGCTATGAGGTGGAAGTGAGTGATATAAACGGGCAGATCATTCCCGACGGCGCCACCGACCCGCGGGGAGTGATGCTGTCGGCCTACCGCCGGCCCGACGGGCGCTGGACCGCCGTGGCCATCAATTACTCCGACGACTCAAGGCCCGTCTGTGTCTCCATCCCGGGCAAAACGACCAAATGGCTGCTCTACCGCACCTCCGACCTTCCGTACGAGAACCTCAAGCCCGAAGGCAGCACCGAAGGCACGGCCGTACTTCCGCCGCGCTCCACGACAACATTTCTGGAGGATAAGTAAAAGCTCTTCCGCCGCTGTGCAATGAGGGGAAGAACTCAGGGAATGAGCGTCAGGCGCGCCCCGTGGCTGCCCTCACCGTTATAATCGGAGGCCATCGGCAGGTGGGCGGAGAGCAGGGACAGGGCGTCCTCGTCCGGATGCTCGTTTAGCTCCAGGCGGAAAAGGCCGCCGGCGGGGTCATAGTGCAGGTCCCAGACTGTATAGCCCAGCGCATTGACCGCCGCGGCTATCTCGTCCTGCATGTGCCACACATCCTCATAGTTCACAGCCATAGGCCTCCCCTCATCTGCCCCGGAGTCACGAAGCGAAACATCATCCTGTACATATTAATATATTACAGAGCCAAAGATATCAATATCCCGCGACATGCGGAAGCTCACCGGCCCCAGCAATCCCGCAAAGAAGAAGTTTTGGCAGCAGGCATTTGCCCGCCAATTGCGGCATTTCCGCATCCGTCTGCGGCTTTCTGAAAAAAATGAAGGCACATGGTTCATGCATCGCAGCTGTCATGCGAATGCATCGCAGCTGTCATGCGAATGCATCGCAGCTGTCATGCATATTCATCGCAGCTGTCATGCAAATGAATGACAGCTGTCGTGCGTGAATCATGTCCTTTGTTGTTTTGCGCGGGGAGGCGTGATAAATCGGAGCTATCCTTACTTCGGAGAGATCGGGCATAACAAAGCTTACAGCGCTCAGCGCCGCGCCTCCGCGGCGGACAGAGCACAAAGCACACCGGCCGCGTCGTGAATTCTGCATCACGACACGGCCGGCTATATATCATCTACATCGTTCCGCCCTCATCGGGCAGAGGCAACTGCTGTGGTTACGCTTTCTTATTGAAGCGGAAATCTACGTAGCGGAGCTTGTAGGGACGGCGGTACTCGTACCAGTAGAGACGGTGGGCAGCGGCCTCCTTGTCACCCTCGAAACTGAGCAATGCCGGGTTCCAGTGAACGGGGCGCTTGAGCTCGCGGGCGATGTTGGTCAGGCAGCAGAGCGTGTTGGTGCTCGTGCCGTAGTCAACAGGCGCAATAGGCTCCTTGTTCTCACGAATAGCGTCGATGAAATTCTGCATGTGGGGCGAGCTCACCTCATACTGGCCCTTCTCAATCTTCTCGTTCTTCTCCTCGAGGAGCTTGGGATTGGAGCATTTGATGAAGCCGCGCGTTACCTGCAGCCACTCCTTGTCGCCGATGAACTTGATGCCCTGCGAATCCACACCGTCGCGGTAGGGCTGCTCGGTCATCACGATGCCGTTGTCGTAGATCATCGTGTCGTGCTCAGCGCCATTGTAGCCCTTGGGGATAAACTGCGTGGGGCCGAGGCCGTCCATGCCGAGAGCGGCCTGAACGATGTCGTACATATGAGCGCCCCAGTCGGCGGGATAACCGTTACCGGTCTCGCAGTACCAGCGCCATGCGCCCCAGAGCTTCTCGTCCTCTTCGGGGTCGAGCTTCACGACGGGGCAGATGTCGGAGTTGTAGTGAATCTTGGGATTGTTGAGCGGGCCGAGCCAGAGGTTGAAGTTCAGGTTGGAGGGCACGGGCTGCTCGGGCAGGTCGAAGGGTTTGGGAGGATCGCCTACGCGGCAGTACACCTTGTCGATATGGCCGAGGGCCTTGGAGCGAACCAGTTTGATGGCCTGCTGAAACTCGGCGCTGGACCTCTGCTGGCTACCCATCTGGAATACCACACCGTTGTGATGGGCGGCAGCCTGTACGGCAAGACCCTCGGTAATGGTATAGGCCAGAGGCTTCTGGCAGTAGACATGCTTGCCGGCGTCGCAGGCGTCGATGGCGATGAGCGCATGCCAGTGGTCCGGCGTGGCTATCTCGATGGCGTCGATATCGTGACGGTCCAGCAGATCCTGATAGAACTCGTACATGTCGCAGCGCTCGGCAACGCCCTGCTTCTTCTGCCATGCCGTAACACGGCGACGGAAGCGCTCGCGCTTGATGGAGTCGACATCGCAGCAGGCAGCTACCTGCACACCGGGACACTGGGAGAAGCTCACAAAGTCGCTGCAGCCCTGCTGTCCCAGGCCGATGAAGCCGAGGACGACGCGGTCGCTGGGCGCTACCCTTACGCCGTCTATCTTCCAGCTGGGGAGAATGGTGAGCGAGGCCAGACCGAGCGCCGAAAGGCTGAGGAAATCGCGCCGCGAGAGCTTGTCGCTCTCTGACGGAAGCTTCTTGTTGAGCATGTTCTCTTTTAGTTTCTTTTTCATAATTAGTATGGTTAGTAGTTAGTGGCTGATGCTGATTAATCAGTTATTTAGCCTTGTGAAATGGCGTGTGGCGGGGTCGTAGCCAAAGAGCCGGATGCGGGCGCCCTGCCTGCCGTCGCGGTCTTTGTATATGTCGGCCACATAGAAGAGCCCGTCGCCCAGAGAGTGGAGCCCGAAGCATCCGCCCGCGGGCTTCATCCATCCCGTGACGCCTGTGGCGGGGTCGCTGAGCTCTCCCGCTGCAAGCGGCAGGACGTAGTGCTTGCCCCGCTCATAGTCCACGCCCGTGAGGCGCTGTTTGCGCAGAGGCGAGCTCTGGCTGAACGCGTAGAGGTTATAGTTGGGGAAGCGGCTCTTCTTTCCGCGGTAGACGGCCATGAACCAGAGGCCCGAGCTGCGGTCGTACTCGAGATTCTGCACGCCCCAGTCCGTATTGCCGGTGTGGACGAAGCAGAGCACGTCGCTCCTGGCGGGCCCTTCGTACACCGGAGCCTCCGGCGTGAGCGTCCTGAAGTAAGGCCTGAGCGAGGCGAGCGAATACTGGCGGATGACCTGATAATCGTTGTCCGTGCGCGTCGTGTCGCCGTATACACCGTAAGCCACCGTCACATACTGCTCCTCGCTCTTGCGGGAGCCGATGCGCGGGCCGACGCAGATGCCGTCGATGCCGCTGCATGCGTAGCGGTGCGCCAGGCGGCGGCCGCCCGTCGTCACGGTATCGCTGTAGTCGCCTAGCACCTCGGGCAGGCACGCGACCGTCATGATGCCGTCGCGGGCCGCATCCATGCCCTCCCTTGTTATGCGGCGGCCGTCGATACGGGCCACATAGAATGCATTGCTATAGCGCGTGGTGCTCCCGAGACGCTTTAAGATGCCGCGGCCGATAGCGTCATCCTTGTATTCGAGCGAGCCGTAGACACAGCCGTCGGAATCGTTAAAGTCCAGACAGCCCAGATGGCCCGCCAGACCGGTGGCCGTGCCGATGAGATGTCCGCGGAAGTCCACCTTGGCGATCATCGTAGTATAAGAAAGGTAGACGACACTGTCCTTAATGTCCACCGCGATGCCCTGAACATGCCCGGCGGAGAATGCGGGGGCCACTATCACGCCCGGCACGGCGCGCTCTCCCCTTGCGACGGCACAGAGGTGCATTGCAACGACCATAAGGAGCAGGATCCGGGCTTTCATGCTATTTACAATTCTCCGAATTATTTCGTAATGCTTTATCATTGCAAAGTTAATTATTCTGATATAAAAGACTATGCAATTTGCTTCTTTTTTTAGCTTTTCAAGGCGCATTGAGCGCAACTTTTGCAAGATTTTTGCGATTTTCGCTTATAAATCCTCCACGACCGGGACTAAATAAACGTTATAGCGGGGCTGCTTCTACTAAATAAGCAAAAATGTGACACTGTTAAATCTACCAATTCGCCTAAACTTCATAACTTTGCAGCAACTTTAGTATGAAGAAAGAATAGGTTATGAGATTTACGAGCAAGAAGAGTGTGCTTCTCCACAGGGTATGGATGCACATGGTGGCCATCGTATGCGTTGTGGCGGGAATAACCCTGAGCGGGTGCAGTGATAACACGGACGAATCCAATCTGTACGTCATGCATGGCCAGACTATCTATGGCATCCTCAGCGAAAATCAGGATTTCAGCATATACACCTCTCTGCTCAATCGTGTCAAACTGAGCCAGCGTACCAAGAGCACGGTGGCACAGCTGCTTCAGGCGCGCGGCCATTATGTTGTGTTCGCCGCGTCCAACGAGGCAATACAGCAATACATCGACTCCATCTACAACGCCAAAAACTACGACTACACTCAGATAGACGACAGTGTGGCCAGCCTGCTCGTGCTCAGTTCCATCATCGACTGCGGCGATGACGACGATGCCTTCACGGTGAGCTCGCTCGGAGAGGGCGCCATAGAGCGCACCAACCTCGCCGACCGCTACATCACGGTCGCCTTTGAGCAGCACGACGGCAAAGCTATGGTAAAGCTCAACCGCGAAGCCCTCGTCACCACGCAGGACCTCGAGGCTGTCAACGGATATGTCAACGTGGTGGATCATCCCCTCGTGCTCTCCAACGCCTATCTGCCTCAGGTAATAGACGAGGCAAGCAATCTGAAGATATTCTCCATGGCTCTCAAGGCCACCGGCTGGGACAAGAAACTGGTGAAATACCGCGACGAGGACTACGAGAAGGAGGATCACAACAACGGCCGCGATATGTACGGCAACAAAGTGGATCAGCCCGAGCACAGATACTTCGGCTACACGGCCTTTGTGGAGCCGGACAGCATCTTCCATGAGAAATGGGGCATCGACATGCCCATCGTGGAGGGCGGCGTAGTGACCAATCAGGCCACCATCATGCAGCAGCTCGAGGCCAAGTGCCGCGAGGCTTATCCCTTCGCCACCAACACCTCCCTCACCGACTCGAACAACTGCGTCAACCAGTTTATCGCCTACCATCTCCTGCCGGAGCGCATCACCTATGACAAGCTTGTCATCCACTACGCCGAGATAGGCTACTCCTACCTCAATCCCTCGCGCCTGACGATAGACTGCTTCGAATACTACGAAACGATGACCGAGGCTCACCGCCGTGTCCTCAAGCTCACCGAGGGCAGGCAGACCGACGGCATCCGCATCAACCGTTGCTGCACCTACGACGAGGACACCTACGATGAACTGACCGTCACGAGACCCGGCATCCGTGTCTACTCGACCAACGGCCAGGAGAGCTCCAACGCGCTCAACGGCTTCTACTATCCCATCGACGATATCCTCGTCTACGACGATGATGTGCCGGGCCGTGTGCTCAACGAGCGCATGCGCTACGACATCAGTTCCCTCCTGCCCGAACTCATGACCAACGGCTACCGCCGTGTGAACCGCAACATCAGCACACAGATGCCCACCGGCTATTTCGACAACCTGACATTCAGCAAGGAGTCCCACTACAACTACCTCTCGGGCTACAACTGCGGCTGGCCTGACTTCCAGGGCGACGAGCAGAACATCACCGGCCAGTACGACCTGACGCTCCGCCTCCCGCCTGTGCCCTACGAGGGAACCTACGAGCTGCGCTGGGCTATACCTATCTACCCGACGCGAGGCATGGCCCAGTTCTACTTCGGCACCAACAAGCAGAACCTGACCGCCATCGGCCTGCCTATCGACCTCCGTCTCTACGCTGACAATCCGACTATCGGCTGGCAGCAGGACACCGACGACCCGGCGACCAACAGGGAGCACGACCGCGTCATGCGCAACCACGGCTACATGATGCCGCCGCGCCACGACGCCGTAAGCACCGGCGGCGCAGCCACCTCCTCGCTCCGCGCCCAGACCGCCTACCAGCGTATCCGCAAGATCATCTACGCCGGCCCCATGAGCCCCGACAAGGTCTACTATGTGAGGTGCAAGAGCGTGCTGGCCAACACCTCTACCCAGTTTGTGATGGACTGGCTGGAGCTCGTACCGAGGAGCGTATATAATGGCGCCAAACCCGAGGACCAGTGGTAAGCACGCCGTCTGATACATTCGACCAACAGCAATCCATAACATAGAACTATTTCACAAGGCCCCGACTTCCGGCGAAGTCGGGGCCTTGTTGTTATGCGGAAGGAGGCAAAAGTGGCCTCCTCAAGCCGCTATATTATAATGGTGTGGGCTTTATGGGAGAATCTCCCGGCGAAGGAAAGTCCTGCCTGCGGCAATGCTCCGGCGCCGCGGGGAAAGCGGCGCCGGAGGAACGCAGCCGGGGATGAATGAGCGGGGCGCATTAGCCGGCAGTTCGCTGAAAGCATCCCCCTTACGGAAGTTGTCGCTCACCAGCCCCGCCGATATAATTTCGCCATCCAAAACGACTGCGCTTTTTCCGCTTGTCGGAAAAGGCCTTCCCCACACTTCAAAAAACCTTCCGCTTAACCCAATACTTACATTTGAGATGAGGGAAACTACATTTGAGATGTTTCTTCTCGTCTCAAATGTAGTTTCAGCCTTCCGGGAGCGTTGATTTTCATACACTTACATAGGGGTCATTCAGGCATCTCCGGCGATGTACAAAAAGCGCATCAGAGGCGGATCATCCCTCCCGGGAGCGACGATTAACGGCCTCCGGAAATACTCGCAGGACAACAATAAATTCTCGTCGGAGGTAAATTATTTCTACTGCGAGATAACGGTTCGTCTACTACGAGATAAAAAAATTATTTGTAGGTGAAATATCAGGGTTGGGAAGTATATAAGTTGTTGCTGTTTTCGAGCACCGGTGTATTTATAAGCCGGAAAAGGGAAGCTTCGGCAACGTTTGCCTTCTTGGTTATAATTTTATTGCCGGTGAACGAAACACCATTGGAATTTACTGCCGAAACAAGAGGAATGTTGTGGCGCAAATCGAATATGTTGTTTTTTACTACGAGTTGCGGAGTGCCTTTCTGGTTATAATCGTGCGAGGGACAGTTCACGGAAATGCCGCCCCATACAAGATTTCTGAAAATACAATTCTCTATTGTGAGTTTCTGGGTTGGAGGACCTTCTATTCCGCCACTCAAAAGCGCAAGCTCAAATGCAAGCCCGTTGTCTTCTATTGTACAGTTCGTTACCTTGGTCGGTTGGTGGGTCAGAATGCCTCTCTGCAGTTGCGTTCCCAATGTACATCCTGTTATTACGGCTTCCTCGTCGCTTTGAAGGTAAAGGCAGGTTTTTGTGTCTGCTTCCGCAACGTTTTTGTCCAGTGTTACGATTCCCTCGCGGTAGTTCAGGGGCTCGTAGTCGGTAATGGTGCATTCCGCAAGCTGTTTGGAGGTTTCGGGATTGAACACCATTACTTTCTTGCCCTTTCCGAGATTTGTGTTGTCCCACAGAATGTCTTTGTGTTCTATTTTGAATTTGTTTGTCGCGAGTATTTCCTTTATTGCATCGCCCGACATTTTTATATGAATAGCATCGTCCATGGTGCGCTCTATGTGGCAATTTTCAATGCGTGGCTGATGCTCGTTGCCTTTCAGGTGCATTCCGTCGCTGCATCCCGCCACAATTCTGTTGTCTTTTGATATGATTGAACAGTTTCGCAGTATGTGGCGCGAGCAACCCTTCAGAACGAACGTCATGAGCGGTGCGGCGTATGACGTAATGTTTTCAAGAATAAGTCCGTCGCATTGCTGGGCGGCTATGTTGGCTGTGTTGGTATATATGAACTCTCCTTTTTCGGCGGCATCCTTTGTTTCGTTGTTCTGAATAAGTCTGCTTTCGGGGTAGGGCAGTTTCATGCAGAAAAAGTCGCCCGGTTTCAGTTGCTCTTGCTTTCGCAAATCATATTTCACGCCGAATGTTCCGTTGCCCAAGTCTTCCACTTCTTTTACCCACGAATGTCCTTGAAAAAACTTGCGTGTTTTTCCGTTCGCTGTTATGCAGTCCACGATTTTTCCACCGTTTTTGTAAGGCTCTTTTCCTGCAACGGGGGCGGGATAACCGCTGTCAATCTTAAATTCAAGGTAATAATTGTCGGCATCTGCCTTGCTAACTCTTCCCTGAGTGTAAGGAAGCGGCGAATAATCAATCTTGAAGTTGCGAATCACTATGTTTTTTGAACGGTAAACGGCAAATGCCCGCGAAGAAGGGTGAATGAGCAGTGTGCAACCGTTTCCTTCGACAACGAGATTGTTGGCGCGGTTTATGAGAACCCTTCCGTACAAATCTTTAGTGTGTTGTCCAATGCGGTAAACCTTTCCCGGCGCGAACACTACCTTGGCGGGGCGTTTTTGTTGTGATGCTTTAAGAAACAGACGGGTCAGTGCCGGCAGATCATCGGTTTTGCCGTTGCCTTTTACGCCGTATTTCGATACATTATAATATATGGTGTCGTTCTTTTCGGCTTTTGTCTGCACCGAAAGAATACAAAATACAATCAATGCCCCAAGAAAATATTTCATTGTGTTTTGTTGATGTTGGACAAAAGAGATAAATGTAGGCAAAAATAGTAATTTTGCACCTCAAAACCAAATGTAATACAATGGATTTTAATTTGAAAGGACACGCCGCCATGTTCGGCGCAAATACTATGTGGGGATTAATGTCTCCTGTCTCTAAAATTATCATGGCAAGCGGTGCCGTAACTCCGTGGGTTGTTACCGACATGCGCATAGGCGGTGCCATGCTGTTGTTTTGGGTTGTTTCGTTTTTCCAAAAGCCCGAACACGTGGACCACAAGGACATGATAACGCTCTTTTTTGCTTCGCTTTTTGCCATAGTACTCAATCAGGGCAGCTTTATTTTCGGCGTGAGTCTCACATCGCCCGGCGAGGCTTCGATAATAACCACGAGCATGCCGTTGTGGGCAATGGTGCTTGCGGCATTCATTCTCAAAGAACCCATAACGGGCAAGAAAGTGCTCGGTATAGCTTTTGGTGCGGGCGGGGCACTGATGCTGATTCTAGGCAGTGCTCAGGGCGCAAACGTTTCGGCTTCGGGTGCGGCACATTCCCGTTGGGGAGATTTGCTCGTGCTGTTTGCCCAGCTTAGCTATGCCTTTTACATAGTGCGGTTCAAGGATTTTGTAAACAAATATTCATTGGTAACAATAATGAAATGGATGTTCACCTACGCATTTATATGTACTCTGCCGTTTTCAACCAATGACCTCATGAACACCCGGTGGAGCAGTCTCCCTGCAGCCGATGTGGCGGGACTGGCATACGTTGTGGTGTGTGGCACATTCCTTTGCTACATGCTCGTAGTGGTTGGGCAGAAAACTCTTCGCCCCACCGTGGCGGGAATGTACAATTACGTCCAGCCCGTAGTGGCTTGTGTGGTTGCCGTGTGCTGGAACATGGATTCCTTCAATCTCACAAAAGTCATTGCCGTTGTGCTCATCTTTGGCGGCGTGTATCTCGTAACCATAAGCAGAAGCCGCAAGGACATGGAGATAATGCAAAGCAAACAAACCGCAAAGTAAAAGCCGTAGGAACAGTCGGAATTTCCCGCAAAAAGCATCAGAAAAAAACGCAGCCGCATTGCAAATTTCGAACGCCGGATGGGATGTTTTTTTCATGACCGGGCTTCGCGTTTACGGCGAGCATTCCGGCGTTTCCTGTAAAGAAAAGTCCGCGCACCGCAACCCTTGAAAATTCCCCGACGACCTATGCCCGCAATTTTATATTAATTGCTTATATTTGCAGGCGTAAAAGTTTTTTAAGTATAACATGACACTGAATATCAAAACAGCATGCGGCACACTGTGTGTGCTCATCTTCGGCGGCGCATACCAACACGGAGCGGCGCAAAACAATCTGCTTTTTTCACAATCCAAGGTCTATGCTGCCGCAAACAAGGAAAATCCGCAGCAGACCAGGGCGTATATAGCTCAAACCTATTCGCAGCGCGACAAGCTCGCACCCCTTGCGCCCGGAAGTCTGAAACTCACGGGATATTTCGAGAACGACATTCAAAACAGCCTTGAACATTGGAACAAAGGCGTGTTGCCTTACGCCAGGATTGCCGATTTTTTCCGAAACGGACGTGCGCAGTTCGCGCTCGGTGAGATGTGGGGCAAAGCGGTTCTGAGTGGTGCAATGCTGTATCGCTATACACACGACCCGGAACTGAAAACCATTTTGCAAGCCACCGTTAAAGACATCCTGACCACCGTGCGCGAAAACGGAAGTATATCGTGTGTGCCCGTGAGCGAGCAACCCGACGGAAAGGGTGGCGACCTCTGGGAACGCAAATACGTTCTGCTCGCGCTTACATCCTATTACACCTATGTTGAAGCCGCTCCCGAAGTGCTGAAAGCCATGATTGGAGAAGCTAACAGCATTCTGGACCAGATAGGATACGCACCCAAACACGACATAATAGAACAAGGGTGGAGCTGGAACGGAATAGAATCGTCGTCGGTGCTCGAACCGATCATGCGATTATACGAAATAACCGGCGACAAACGCTATCTTGATTTCTCCAAATACGTCATAGACAGAGGCGGATGCCGCAATGCCAACATCTTTACCCAGGCTCTTCAAAATGTCCCGCCCCACGAAATGGCGAGCGGCTATCCAAAAGCCTACGAAATGAACTCCGTGTTTAACGGACTTGTTGAATATTACAGGATGACGGGCGAGGAAAAGTGGAAAACCTGTTTCGAAAACTATTTCCGCAACATAAAACAAAACGAAATAACCATTGTGGGAAACGGAGGGGCTGACGAACCTTACTATCCCAAGTGGGCGGGCGAGGCATGGGACAACACTGCCAAGGAACAGGCTAACCCGAAAATAAAACGCATGATGGAAACGTGCGTAGGCGTTTCGTGGATGAAATTCTGCACTTACGTTCTGCGCACAACAGCCGATGTTTCTGCGGCAGACTATATTGAAAAATACATTTACAATGGTCTTCTCGGCGCAATGAAACCCGGCGGCGACGGATTCAGTTATGTGAACCTCTTGAACGGAGACAAAGTAACAAACCATGGATGGGGATGGAATTTCGACGGACTTCCCGTTACATGTTGCAATCTTAACGGTCCCATCGGGCTTGCTTATATCCCCTACATGGCTGTGATGCAAAGCGGTAACGGACCTGTGGTGAATCTTTACAATTCTTTCACCGCAAAAGCCCTTACCGCCAAGAAACGCAACGTGGAAATGGTTTTGAAAACCGAGTTTCCGCGCAGCAACAAAGCCGAATTGGAGCTTACAAAACTAAAATCCGAAAAATTCTCTCTGACATTGCGCATACCGTCATGGAGCAAAAACACAAAGGTAAGCGTTAACGGCGAACCGGTGAAGGATGTGGTGGCCGGCAAATACCTCACGCTGGAACGCAAATGGAACAAGGGCGACAAGATAAGCATAACGTTCGACATGAAATGCCGCGTTATCGATGCGCCAATAGGTTCGAATCCCGAATCGGCAAACTTCCAAGCCGTGGAATACGGTCCGATAGTTTTGGCAAGAGACGAAAACACCGACGCAAACTATAACGCGCCTGTTAAGTTCGTTACCGATGATGCCGGAACAATGAACATCACGCCCGTAAAGCCTCTGCTCGCCGGCACACGCATGGAATTTGAAGTGCCAACCGCAAACGGGAAGATAAGAATGAGTGATTATTCGTCGGTGAACTGTTGGCAGGGCAAAAAAATCTGTACCTGGATACCGCGAGTGAGATAATATCCGCCCCGAAAACCGAATGCTCGAAAATCAAAGACGGTTTCGCAAAGTCGCAAAAGTTCTGATTTTATCCAATAGTGAGTATAGCGCGATACGCCTCGCACTTTCTCGTGCGGCGGACGGCCGCTGAGGGCAGCGGCCCTCCCAGTTATTTCTCGCGCAATACCATGGTGCGCGTCTCTTACTCCAAGTTATTTCTCGCGCATATACAGATCTCGAATCTTACATCTATATGTTGTATCCTGCTGTACGGCTGATTTAATTTCGCCTGCGAAAATCGCACTCTTTTTCCGCTTATTGGAAAAGGCCTTCCCCACACTTCAAAAAAACCATCCGCATACGCGGATACTCACATAGGACATGAGGGAAACTACATTTGAGATGTTTCTTCTCGTCTCAAATGTAGTTTCGGCCTTCCGGGAGCGTTGATTTTCATACACTTACATAGGGGTCATTCAGGCCTCTCCGGCGATGTACAAAAAGCGCATCAGAGGCGGATCGTCCCTCCCGGGAGCGACGATTAACGGCCTCCGGAAATACTCGCAGGACAACAATAAATTCTCGTCGGAGATAAATTATTTCTACTGCGAGATAACGGTTCGTCTACTACGAGATAAAAAAAATTATCTCGTAGTAGAATTTTGCCCCGTGGGAGATAAAACAATTTATTCCGGACATGGCGATTATTATGTCCGGGATAATACTGGTCTAAAGCCTTCTCAGGATTCTCCGAAGGTCGGAAAGTCTGCCTAAAAGCCACTGCCGCCACCTCAGGAGCCATGCCGCAGCGCGTACGCAGGTCATGTAGGCCGCGCTCTGCCGCAGGGAGTACGCCCGGCGGCTCAAACACCTTCACATGTCGTCCGTCTCGGCTGCGTCCATCTCCATAATGGAGGCGGCAAGCGAATCGCCTGACTGCACTATGGCACACAGCGGATAGAGGGCGCGGGCTGTGTCGTAATTGCGTATGTCCTCGTAGGAGTCCTGATTGAGCCCGAAAGCGCCCATGTGCCAGCGGATGGCCAGCATCTCTTCGTCGGTCATCTCCAAGCCGCTTAGCAGGAGCATTATCACCGACTTCTCGCCGTGGCCCATAGGGAAGTGCTTGTACGTCACGCCGTAGCCCTGCACGTCCTCCCATGTGCCGATGGGCGTGCGGCGCTTCTTGACGGTCGGTTTGTAGATGTCCGTCTTGCAGACATCGTGGAGGAGGCTCGCTATGATCACGCTCTCGCGCTTGACCGCCTTGACCGACGGGTCGAGCTTCTGCATGCCCTCCCACACCATAAGCGCGGCGCGGCATGTATTGATCGAGTGCTGACACAGTCCGCCCGCCACATTGAGATGATGACCGGCGGAGGCGGGAGCTTCGAAGAAGCCGCCCTTTTCCAGGTCCTCCAGCACATAGTCCACGCCGTCGCGGCCTGTGGAACGCAAAAGTGAGGAGAACTCTTCCTTGTTTTTATCCTTATCTATCTTCATAATCTCTGAATGATAATCTCTCAGTCCTTCATGAGGCGTGCATAGCGGCCCTTGCGTATCTCATCGCTCTTGCCGAGGCGCTTGGCCTTGTTGATCTCATAGTCGGAATAGTCGCCCTCAAACCAGTAGACCTCGCCATTGCCCTCGAAGGCCAGGATGTGGGTGCAGATGCGGTCGAGGAACCACCGGTCGTGGCTTATCACCACGGCGCAGCCGGCAAAGTCCTCCAGTCCCTCCTCAAGAGCGCGGAGCGTATTGACGTCGATATCGTTGGTGGGCTCGTCAAGCAGGAGCACGTTGCCCTCCTGCTTGAGCGCGAGGGCCAGCTGCAACCTGTTGCGCTCACCGCCCGAGAGCACCTTGCACAGCTTGCTCTGGTCGGTGCCGGAGAAGTTGAAGCGGGACAGGTAACTGCGGGCGTTGACGTCGCGGCCGCCGAGGCGCATGGTCTCATTGCCCTCCGATACAACGTCGTATACTGACTTCTCCGGGTCGATCTGAGCGTGCTGCTGGTCGACATAGGCCAACTTGACCGTCTCTCCGATCTCGAATGTGCCGCTGTCGGGCTTCTCGAGCCCCATGATGAGGCGGAAGAGCGTCGTCTTGCCTGCGCCGTTGGGACCAATCACGCCGACGATGCCTCCGGGCGGCAGACTGAAACTGAGGTCCTTGTAGAGCACCTTGTCGCCGTAGGCCTTGGCCACATGATTGGCCACGATCACCTTGTTGCCCAGGCGCGGGCCGTTGGGGATGAATATCTCGAGCTTTTCCTCCCGCTCCTTCTGCTCCTCGCCCAGCAGGCGCTCGTAGGATTTGAGGCGCGCCTTGCCCTTGGCTTGACGTGCCTTGGGCGCCATGCGCACCCATTCGAGCTCGTGCTCCAGTGTGCGGCGCCGGCGTGAGGCGGTTTTCTCCTCCTGCGCCATGCGCTGTGTTTTCTGCTCGAGCCATGAGGAATAGTTACCCTTCCAGGGAATGCCCTCTCCCCTGTCGAGCTCCAGTATCCAGCTGCTCACATCGTCGAGGAAGTAGCGGTCGTGGGTGACGGCTATCACCGTGCCCTCGTACTGCTGGAGGTGCTGCTCGAGCCAGTCGATGCTCTCGGCGTCGAGGTGGTTGGTGGGCTCGTCGAGCAGGAGCACGTCGGGCTTCTGCAGGAGGAGGCGGCAGAGGGCCACCCTGCGGCGCTCACCTCCCGAGAGGTGCGCCACGGGCGTGTCTCCTGCGGGGCAGCGGAGGGCGGACATGGCGCGGTCGAGGCGCGCGTCGATATTCCATGCGTCCGTGGCGTCGATTATGTCCTGCACCTCAGCCTGACGCTGCATCAGTTTGTCCATCTTGTCCGGGTCGCCGTAGTATTCTTCGAGGCCGAATTTCTCGTTTATCTCGTCATATTCTTTGAGGGCATCGTACACCTTCTGCACGCCCTGCATCACGTTCTCCTTGACCGTCTTGTCCTCGTCGAGAGGCGGGTCCTGCGGCAGGTAGCCCACGCTGTAGCCCGGGCTCCACACCACATCGCCGCTCGTAGGCTGCTCGATGCCGGCGATGATCTTGAGGAGCGTCGATTTGCCCGCGCCGTTGAGACCGATGACGCCTATCTTGGCGCCGTAGAAGAACGACAAATATATGTCCTTGAGTATCTGTTTGCGATTTTGGGGAATAATCTTTGAGACTCCCACCATGGAGAAGATTATTTTCTTATCGTCTGTCGTGGCCATTGTTGTTGTGAAATTGAATTGTAATACGGAGATTGATTGAATAAAGTCGGAAAGATTATTTCCGCTGCAAAAATACGCAATTCTTTTCATTCTCCTCCCTCCCGGGGCGCCAAAGGCGAAGGCCAGGCGCAATAGCCGGTAGTTTAGCGGGAATAGCCGCCTGCTTCTGACGTTGCGGGCGCGGCACAATAAAAGGCTTCGGAACAATCCCGCACATGGGAATTGTTCCGAAGCCTGTAGATGTCTGCGCTGAAGGGCGTCGCCGCCCGCGCGGCAGGGGTTACTGCTTGTCGGTAAGGTCGGCGGGCATCATGATGACCGTGACCTTGTTGTTCTGCTTCATGGCGGTGTCCCTGAGGAAGGAGCGGATGTCATCGGGCGTGACGGAGTTGACCGTCTTCACGTAATCGGTTTGCCCGTCCTGTCCGTAGCAGACCATGCTGTTTATCAGGCGCGACCAGTAGCCGTTGCTCAACTGGCGGTCGGCGTAGGCCTTGAGCTCATACTTCTTGACGTCCTCGAGATCCTTGGCGTCGGGGCCGGCGGCTGCCACCTGCTCGAGCCCCTGACGGATGAGGAGCAGGGCCGAGTCGGCCTTGGCGGGCTTGACGGGGCATATCACCTCGAGCATGTAGGCGTCGCGCGTGGAGTAGTTGTACGAGGCGTCGGCCTGAACAGCGTAGGATATGCCGGCCTCCTCGCGGATGGTGCGCGTGTATATCTTGCGGAGTATCTGGCCGCACATATCGCTGACGATGTCCTTCTTGAGCGAATACTTGTCATATCCGTTGTAGGCGAGGAAGATGTAGGTCTTGGGCGTCTCCATAGAGCGTGTGAAGCGGTTGACTATCTCGCCGCTGTGGGGAGCGATGTCCTGGCGGCTGCGCGGCTCGCGCTTCTTGCAGGCTGGCAGCGAGGCGATATATTTCTCGGCGAAGAGGCGGAGGCTGTCGGCGTTGATGTTGCCCGTAAAGAAGAAGTCGAAGTCGCCCGGCGAGGCGAAACGCTCGCTGTATATGCGCCGGATGTTGTCGTAGCTCACCTTGTCGAGGTCGGAGAGGTTGATGCGGCGCTCTATGGGATTGTGGTCGTACATGGTGGCCTCCACGGAGTCGGAGAAGGCGGTCTCGGGACGCTTGGCCGCATTCTCGAGCTGTGTACGCAGGCTGCTGATGACGTTCTGATAACCGTCGGGGTCATTGGACGGGCCGGAGAAATGCAGGTAGAGCATCTCGAAGAGCGTGCGAAGGTCCTTGGGCGCGGCATTGCCCGAGATGGTCTCGGAGGAATAGTTGAGCGCCACGCGTGTCGACACCTGCTTGCCGGCGAGCTTCTTCTCGAGGTCGGTAGCCGAGAAGCGGCCGAGGCCGGTAGAGTTCATGACATAATCGAATACCTTGTCGTCGGACAGATCCTTGTCAGCGGTTTTCTGCCAGCCGCCGAAGGAGAACGCGTTGCAGATGATCTGCGAATCGTTGAAGTCGGTAGCCTTGTAATAGACGCGTGCGCCGTTGGAGAGCCTGAGGCAGGTGTAGCCGAAGGGGGCTTTCTCCGTCTTGGTAATGCGTCCCGGGGCGCGCAGAGAGTCGACGAGATTGCCGGCCTTGACCTTGTCCACGTAAGGATCGAGCTTAGCCTTGCAGGCCTCAGCCACGGCGCCCTGCAGCGCAGGGATGGTGGGCAGCGAGACGCCCTCCTTGTCGGGGAAGACGGCCAGCACTACGAAATTGGTGTCGGTATGCGCCACGGCATTGCGGAAATAGGTGTTGACATCCTGCGGGCGTACCTGCGCAGCTATGAGTTTGTCGGCCTCATATTCGTCGGCGATTGAGGGCAGCGGCTCGCGCTCCAGGAAGTGGCGCACATACTGGCGCACATAGAAGGGGCTGCGCTGCTTGTTGCGGTTGTCGTAGACCTGCTCCATACCGCTGAGGAAATCATCCTTGGCCCTGATGAGCTCGCCGTCGGTCAGGCCGTAGCGCCGTGCGCGCTCTATCTCCTGCATGGCGGTCTCCAGCGCCTCGCTGCTCTTGCCGGGCTTAGGCGTGATGTTGAGGTAGAACGCATCCTTGGTCTTGGCCAGCAGGTCACCGTCGAAGTCGACCGACGCATCGTCGAAGGGGCAGTCAGCCAGGCGCGCCACCTCGGCCAGGCGCCCGTTGAGCGCCGAAGAGATGAGGCTCTGGATGTAAGTATTGCCTATTGCGACCACCGTCTCCTTGAGGGAGTCGGGAAGAGGGTCGTGGCGGTACATCACGATGATATTGCCGGCGGTGAGTTCCTTATCCTTGTCTACAATATATATAGGCTTGGGGTCATCGGGTACGGGATATGTCTGATAGGGAGCGGCATTGGCGGGCATCTTCAGGTCGGCGAAGGTGGATTTAATCTTCTGCTCCATCTCGTCCACATTAAAGTCGCCCACTACTACTATTCCCTGCAGGTCGGGACGGTACCATTTCTCATAATAAGCCCTGAGAGTGGAGGGACGAAAGCTGTCGATGACCGAGAGCAGGCCGATGGGCATGCGGTGGCCGTACTTGGAGCCGGGGTAAAGCTGAGGCAGCTGGCGCTCCAGTATGCGCTGCATGGCCGAGGAGCGCAGACGCCACTCCTCGTGGATCACACCGCGCTCCTTGTCTATCTCCTTGGGGTCGAGCAGCAGTTCGCCGGCCCAGTCGCGCAGGATGAGCAGACAGCTGTCCACATTGGTGCTGCTGACGGGCACATTGTCGATGTTGTAGACTGTCTCGTCGGTTGAGGTGTAAGCATTGATGTCGCGGCCGAACTTGACGCCGATCCTCTCGCAGAAGGAGATGATGCCGTTGCCGGGGAAATGCTTCGACCCGTTGAAGCACATGTGCTCCAGGAAGTGGGCCAGGCCGCGCTGGCTGTCATCCTCCTGCACGGAGCCGACCTTCTGCGCGATGTAGAAGAAGGCTCTGTTGACCGGCAGGGAGTTATGACGAATGTAATATGTGAGGCCCGAAGGCAGATGGCCGTATCTTATGGCGGTGTCCATCGGCATGGGCGCTATCTGGGCCGCAGCCGGGGCGGCAAAACAAAGGACAAACAGAGCCGCCGCAAGCATCCGTCCCAAAACGTTTCTGTTACTCATATATAATATGTATGACTATTTATCGCTCTGATCGGCCACGCAGCTCATCTCGCCGGCGATGAGGCGTCCCATCTCCACGCACTGCTGCTCCACTTCGGCGCTGAAGCCCTGCTTCATCTCGATCGGAGCGGCGGGCATGTCGTAGTGCATGTCGGTAGCAAAATCGGTGATGAGTTTGACGGCCTTGCCGGCCCAGGAGAACGAGCCGAAGGCGCCGAAGCACCTGTTCTTCACCTCGCGGAGCTTTATCGCCCCGATGACGGCCTCCACTGCCGGATGAACGGTGGTGTTGTAGGTCGTGGCGCCTATTGCGAGACCGGAGTAGGTGAACACGCTCTCGAGGATATTGGACAGGGGTGTGCGCATAGCGTCCATGACGCGGATATCCCTGAGGCCCGCCTCGGCGGCGCCCCTGGCGATGCTCTCGGCCATGCGGCGTGTGTTGCCGTACATCGTGCCGTAGACTATCGTGAGCCCCGCCCGGCCCTCGTAGCGGCTCAGGCGGTCGTACTCGCCTATGACGCGCTCACGCTGCTCCGTCCAGACGGGGCCGTGCGTGGGGCAAAGGGCGCTGATCTTCACCCCTGCGAGCTTGCGCAGGGCGTTCTGCACCGGGATGCCGTACTTGCCCACGATGTTGCTGTAGTAGCGCCGCATCTCGGGGAAGAAGGGCTCCACGTCCATCTCGCTGTCGATGACCGTGCCGTTGAGAGCGCCGAAGCAGCCGAAAGCGTCGCCCGAGAAGAGGCAGCCGCTCAGCCTGTCGTAAGTCATCATCGTCTCGGGCCAGTGGACCATCGGTGTGAGGTAGAACTCGAGCACATGGCTGCCCAGCTCCAACGTCGTACAGGGCGAGATGGCGATGTCGTCCTCGCTCGCCACGCCGTAGAAGCCGTCGACCATCTGGAGCGTCTTCTTGTTGCCCACGATGCGGGCGTCGGGATAATACTGGCGGAAGAGCCTGAGCGCGCCTGAGTGGTCCGGCTCCATGTGATTGACTATGATATAATCGACGGGGCGGTCTCCGATAGCCTGGCGGATGTTGCTGAGATATTCGGAGAAGAACTCCTCGCCCACACAGTCCACCACCGCCACCTTTTCATCCGCGATGACATAGGAATTGTAGCTGATGCCGCCCGATATGGGCCACATGCCCTCGAAGAGGGAGGTCACACGGTCGTTAACACCGACATAAAAGATGTCGTCCTTTATCTTTTGCATCTCGTCACTTATTTAAAAAGGTAATCGTATCCCCCCTCGCAGAATCTCTCGACCACTTCGGGGAAGAAGGCATACTCCAGTTTGTGCACACGCGCGGCCAGCGACTCCGGCGTATCGCCGCGCTCCACGGGGCATTTGGCCTGAAAGAGCGTCACACCGCGATCGAGATCGGCGTCGCAGACATGCACCGTGATGCCGCTCTCCCTGTCGCCTGAGCGGAGCACATCCTCGTGAACATGCAGCCCGTGCATGCCCTTGCCGCCGTGCAGCGGAAGGAGCGAAGGATGGATATTGAGTATGCGATGGGGATAGGCGTCGAGCAGGAAGCCCGGCACGAGGAGCAGAAAGCCCGAGAGAACGATGACGTCCACGCCGTAGCGGCTCAGGAGCGGGAGGATGTATCCCTCGTCATTGAACATGGCTTTGGGCACATATTCGGTGGGCACACCGAGCTTTTCGGCGCGCTGGCGGACGCCGGCTTCCTTACGATTGTACACCACGACGGCCACCCTGACGGTCGTGCTGCCGGCGAAATACCTGATAAGATTTTCCGCATTGGTACCCTCGCCGGAAGCAAAGATTGCTATGGTCTTCATTAGAATTGTGTAGTTAGAAGTATTATCCGACTACAAAATTACGAATTTATTCGTAATCCTGATGAAGAAGCCATAGCAACCTCCTATGCGGCCCTGAAGGGAGAGCTTACCACTGATCCTCTTCCTCTACGCCATTGAATACGCTCTTGGGCACCCACTCCATATAATCGAGCAGGAAGCAGGCGAACGGGTTGGTGAGGACGGACTTGATGCGCATGTACATCACCTCGTCGGGACGGATGGTGCCGGTCCACACGATCTTGCGGACACGGAGGTTGGCGCGGTAGGTCTCGGAGTTGCGCATCGACTCGGTAACGGGCGCACCGTTGCGCGAGATACCGTCGTGACGAGGCGGCTTCATATAGTCGTGGTTGAGCATGTTCTTGTCCACCTCGCGGTTGAACTCCTCGTCCTCGGGGTCGTCTGCCTGCCAGCCGATGTTGGGGTTGGAGAGCGAGAGACGCAGGTCGACGGGCAGGCCGATAGCCTGCAGATTGTTCTTGTCCTTGCCGATGTAGAACTGGGCCATACCGAAGCCCGAGTTGCAGGGCGCGCAGATGCGGAATTGCCATGTACCCTCAAACGGCACGGGCGGCAGGCGGAAGGTCAGGTCGTACTGGCCGCGGATGTTATACTCGTCCGCCTGATAGTTGCACTGACTGTAAGCGCCGGCATAGGGAAGGTAGACACACCAGCTGTCGGCCGTCCAAGAGATGCGCTCGCAGTAGCCGCGGGGAATGGGGTGAGCACCATTGTCCGGATAGCGGCGGATACCATTAGTGATAACCTCAGAGAAGAGCGATGAGAAATCCCAGCGCAGACGGTCGTTGAGCACCACGCCCGGCACACCGTCGTCGTAGGTAAGGATATGATCGATAGGATAGTAGAAACCGTTGAGAGCATTGATGGAGAACTTGCCATTGTCGCTGCTGATCTTGATGCCCGGGCGGTCCACGGTGAGCTCGTCATATGTATCGCGGTCGTAGGTGCAGTGGCGGTTGATGCGTTTGCCGTCGGTCTGGCGACCTTCGGTGATCTTCATCAGGCGGTGCAGGCCGCCCATTGTCTCATAATACTCGTTGCAGTCGATGGTCAGGTTGTTGGGATTGTTGAATGCGTATCCCATCTCGAGATAGTGGATGACCATTTTCTCCCAGCTCATACGCGCCGGCACGAGATGATAGGCTACAAACTGGTAGACCGGGTTGTCGTTGCTGGTCATATCCTCGCCCTTGGCCTCGGGATAGGCCTCGGCGCATTTCTCCTTGAGCTTGGCGAGAATGGACTCCCAGTTGACAAACTCGTCCTGCTTGTAGACCGGAGCCTCTATGCCCCACTCTGCCTCGAATACGCTGTCGGGCTCCGCAAAGGCCGTAAATCCGTAGTAGCGGTGCTCGGGATTGAGCACAGAGAGGCGTTTGCTCAGGTCGTAGCCGTATTCGGCGTGATTGGCTTCGTAGTATTCATCTCTCACGTGGCTCAGCGAGTCGGCCAGACCGGTCACCTCCAGCAGCTTGGAGAAGATGCGCATATTGTCGGCCTGCTTCATCAGGTCGGGGAGCTTATCATTGGAGGGCTGCAGCACCCTCGTCACGCCCTGCACATATCCGTTGCTGCACTCCACGTCCGGATTTTCTATCACCGACTTCTCGTTGATGATCACGGCCGTCTTGCCGTTGATGGTGTCGAAGGAAACCATAATATAGCGGTCGTCCAGGCTTCGCTTCTCGAGCGCGCCTATCTGGAAGTCGGTCGTCATGTAGGCCTCGTCCGTCCCGTTGTCGATAATGGCGTTTCTCACAATATAACGGGCCATCTCGTCGGAGATGCTATCAAGCGGATAATTCTTCTGCTCGTAGACGGAATCTATGAACTCCTGCACGGCCACATCGCTGGGGGCAAATACCGTATAATTGCCGCGGGCCGAGAGCAGTGACTTTACTCTGGAGTCCGTCTTACGGCCGGTCGTGACACGGGCCGTGAGCTCTGAGAACAAATGATAGCCGTCAGTCTTCTCCAAATAAGAAGAAATAGTCTCTCCGCTGAATACAAAAAGATTATCGGAGTTGACATCATCACTACACCCCTGTATCACTAATGCTAATGACAAACAAAGGCCAAACAAAGAACATTTGCGGAATAGCTGTCCCATATTGTGAATATAATAAAGTTTATACAAACGAACTCTCGGTCAACATTAGCCACTCTTCAGTCTAACGCATTTCCGTTATCAAAAATAAAAATTCCACTCCGAATGACAAAGAAATTCGCCTGAAAAGTGAAATATTTCGAACGAAATCAATGAAAAATTATTTTTAAGAGGTCTGAAAACACGACAAATCGTGCCAAAATGAAAAGACAAATTAGCAGACAGAAGGCTGAATAAAATGACATTGCACTTTTAACATTTGCGGCGCGACCGGCCACAGAACAGGCGATCTTATCGCCGTCCCCTAGGCGTCGGGGCGCGGAAGGCAAATCTCCTACGCTGTTTCAGAGGCGGCAGGCCCTGTGTCCCGTCACCGCTCCACTGCTCCGGGAATGCCGTAAACGTATTCCGGGCCGGGGATACGGAATTGGCCTTTCTGACGAATGAATATTCTCATTCCGGCCGCGTCACATCGCCTCGGGAAAAGGGCCAAAATCGCCGCTCATATATGTCTGTAAATCAGCGCTCCCGGAAGGCCAAAACTACATTTGAGACGAGAAGAACTACCTCAAATGTAGTTTTCCTCATGTCCTATGTGAGTATCCGCACATGCGGAAGGGTTTTACGCGTGTGCGGAAACAGGGGTTCGCGTGATGCGGAATATTTATCTCTTATGCATTTGCGAGCACGCACCGCGGCGGGGCATTTTCCGCGCACGCAGGATACAGACGCAGGAACGCATTCCAGCGCGTATCATTCCTTATAATCTGGTAAATCTGACAAAGGCGAAATGATTTTATCAAAAAATGAAACTATAATTACCTCATAATTTCTAATTTTGCAGCATCCTAAAGAAAACCGAGACCGCAGGAAGGTGACTCTGCGAGGCAACAGAAAACTTCCGCAAAGCTCAGCCCCGGCATTTTCACCGTTTGCAGTCAATATTTAAACTATAAAATTACCATGCATTCTTACCACACACGCACCATGCTGCTGGCCCTGCTGCTCGCAGTGGCTCCCGTCGCCTCAATGACGGCGCAGAAGAAGGCCGCCACTGATGACCGGCAGATGGACCGCTTCATCACATCGCTGATGAAGAAGATGACTCTCTCAGAGAAGATCGGACAACTGAACCTCGGAGCCGGAAGCGACCCGATGGTCATCAGCAACAGTTACGGGCTGGAGGAGTCGGCCCGCAAAGGCCTCGTCGGCGCCTCCGGCGGCGCCGACATGAACCTTCAGAAGATAGCCGTCGAGCAGTCGCGCCTGCACATCCCCATCCTCTTCGGCATCGATGTCATCCACGGCTTCGCCACCACTTTCCCCATACCTCTGGCGCAGGCCTCGAGCTGGAATCTGGACCTCATCAAGCGCGGCGCGCAGATAGCGGCGCGTGAGGCCGCCTCGCAGGGCTTCAGCTGGACATGGTCGCCCATGGTCGACATAGCGCGCGACCCGCGCTGGGGACGTGTGGCCGAGGGAGCGGGCGAAGACCCGTTTCTGGGCAGCGCCATAGCCCGCGTCATGGTGCAGGGCTATCAGGGCTCGGACATGGGGAGCGACAGCAATCTCGTGGCCTGCTTCAAGCACTTCGGCCTCTACGGCGCCGCCGAGGGCGGACGCGACTACAACACCGTCGACATGAGCCGCTGGTATATGTACAACTTCTACCTGCCGCCCTACAAGGCCGCCGTCGATGCGGGCTGCGCCACGGGCATGTGCTCCTTTAATGTGGTCGACGGCATCCCCGCCTCCGGCAACAAATGGCTGCTCACAGACCTGCTGCGCGACCAGTGGGGATTTAAGGGATTCATTGTCTCGGACGCCAACTCGGTAGGCGAGATGGAGTTCCACCACATGGGCGACCTCGACGAGGTGTCACGGATGGCCATCACCGCCGGCATGGACATGGACATGGGTTCGCAGCACTACGTGCGTGCGCTCGTGAAACTACTCAACGAGAAGAAGATCTCCATGCGCGACATCGACACCTCGGTGCGCCGCATACTGGAGGTGAAATACAAGGCCGGCCTGTTCGACGACCCTTACCGCCATCTCAAGCTGCAGAAGGACGCCTCTCGCCAGGCCGAGATGCTGAGCGACGCCCATGTCGACTTCGCCCGCCGCTTTGCCGCAGAGTGTATCGTGCTCCTCAAGAACGACGCAGGTGTACTGCCTCTCGCCTCGCCGCATAAGGTGGCCGTGATAGGGCCTATCGGCAACGACCCGGCACAGATATTCGGCACATGGTCTACACACCCCGACCGCCGCAAGTCCCACTCCATAGCCCAGGCCCTGCAGATGGCCCTGCCGCAGGCGGAAGTGATACAGGCCGACGGCTGTGAAGCCACAGAGGGCTACGGCGATTATTACAACGATTCCTCATCCGTCAAGAGCGATCCCAAGATAGCCGACGCCGTAGCCAAGAGCGCCGACGCCGATGTCATAATAGCCTGCGTGGGCGAGTACTCGGGCTGGAGCGGCGAGGCGCAATCGCGTGTCAACATCAGTCTGCCGCCATGCCAGAAGAAGCTTCTCAAGGCCCTCAAGGCTACCGGCAAGAAGATCGTGGTGGTCGTGTTCAGCGGACGCCCGCTCGTGCTGACCGACGAGGACCGCAACTTCTCCACCATCGTGGAGGCATGGCATGGAGGCACGCAGGCCGCCGATGCGCTGGCCGACATCCTGACGGGCAAAGCCAATCCCTCGGCCAAGACGACCATGACATTCCCGCGCTACCAGGGCCAGATACCTATCTATTATAACCACCTCAACACGGGCCGCCCCTACGGCGAATACGGCGAGCTCTTCACCTGCACATACAAGGACATCAGTTTCAAGGACAACACGCCGCTCTACCCCTTCGGCTACGGACTCAGCTACAACAAGTATGAATACGGTCAGGTCAGGGTGGACAAGACCACGGCGCGCGGCGACGGCGACCGCATCCATGTGAGCGTCGACATCACCAACCACGGCAGCCGCGAGGGCAAGGAAGTGGTGCAGCTCTACATCACCGACATGGCCGGTTCGGTGTCGCTGCCGGTGGAAGAGCTCAAGGGATTCCAGAAGGTGGACTTCCAGCCGGGCGAGACGCGCACGGTGAGCTTCGACGTGGACACGAGCCTGCTCAAGTTCTACAACTCCGCCCTCCAGTATGTCTGGGAACCGGGCGACTTCAAGATAGGCATCGGCCCCAACTCGCGCGACGTAAGCATGGTGAAGGTTCACTGGGACAAGTAAGCGCGCACCCCTCTGACGGGACTGCTCCGCCCCCACGGGCATAAGCATTCTGCCCCGCGTCTCCTGTAAGGACTCTGCCGGAACATCCGGTGGAGCCCTTATTGTATGGTGCTGTTTGCCTCATTCATTCAGAGAAGTGATGTCCGAAGCAGAATTTATGAGAAATATTTTGTAAAAAGCTGTACGATAGAGAATAAAATGAATACCTTTGCGACAGTATAGAAATATGACCGGGGATAAATTCACACGCCACAAACAGAATTTTTCCTCCTAATATTAAGGCCGCGTACACAGGCAGCATGACGCCACCCGGCCCGCCGGAAACGCTCCTGTTACGCCTAAAAGACATACCTATGCGAAGGAAATATCAGACACCCGAGGTGCATGACTTCATCATACCCGGTTTCTGCGACGAAGGATGGGGCATCGACCCCTCCGGCACTAATGACATTGAGAGCCGGCAGCGCATCAACACGCAGCCAGAGGATGACAACAAGGACAAAGGCTACGACTACAATCTGTGGGATGAGTAGATGATCCGTCCCCGTCGGCCCGGATGGCAGAGCCAGCATTATCGGCATAAGCCCGCCGGGAAGTCGTCATACGCCCATTGCCGGCGCGGCGGCAACCTGTGCCCGCACATTCTTCAGGGGCAAATGGGAAACGATGAAATGGCGCGAAAATAAAAAAGAGGGAAACCCAATCTTGGATTTCTCTCGTTTTTTGTGAGCCTCTTGTCGGATTCGAACCAACGACCCCGAGATTACAAATCACGTGCTCTGGCCAACTGAGCTAAAGAGGCGGGTGGGTAAGCTAACTGCATCGCGCTGCTACAACCAGCCTACCTTTGCTGCAATCACGCCCTGGAGGATTCAGAGGGAGCTAGCCGTGCAGCACTTACCCGTATGCTGCTTTCGCAATGCGCCTGCAAAGGTAGACACTTAATTTGTAATGACAAAATTTGTGTGGGATTTTTTCGCTCTCCGCGCGCCTTTTCATACCAGGACAGCATCATCGGAGCCGCCGGAATGAGCAAATCTTTCTCCTGTATGCGCTACATTCCCCTGCTGTCTCTTACCTGACGCGGGCCTCGAAGCGCTCGAAGAGGGGGAACACGATGCCGCCGCGGTACATCTCGAGCAGGCCCTCGTCGCTGTAGCGGTGGAGCATGCGCGAGAGGTTGAGCCGCGTCACAGAGAGGTAGGGCGCGATGTCCCACATCTTGCATTTCAGTTCGATAGTCCCTGCGGGCCTTATCACCTGGCGGGCCACCATCTCGGCGAGCCGGGCCTCGGGCGTGGCGGCGGGGAGGTGGCGCTGGCGGCGCAGTGCGTCCTGAAGCGACGAGGAGAGGAGGTTGATAAAATTGAAGCGGAAGACGTCGTTGGGCATCATGTCGCGCACTATGACGCTCTTGGGGATGCGGAAGAAATAGCCCGGGGAGACGGCCGTATAGGTGCGTGTGTATGTGGTATGCAGGCCGAAGAGGCATTGCGGCTCGATGACCGACTTGGAACGCAGGTATTCGCGGATGGAGAACTTGCCCGCGCCAAAGTTTGTGATGGCCTCCGTCTGGCCCTCGAGGACATAGACGAGCGAGCGGCACTCCTCGCCCTCCGTGATGATGGTCGTGCCGCGGCGCATGGGCGAGACTACGGGCGAGACCGTCTCGTAGAGGTCCGTGAGGGTCACACCGTCTATTCCGAGGAATAGCGGCAGCGAGGAGAGCTGTTCGTAGTCAAGCCTTTTCATTTTCCCTGGTTATTTCTGCGTCACGACACGGCGCCTGAGGGCGGGCGACATCCACGTAGCGTAGCGCCCGTCGGGAGTGGCGTAGATGAAGTAGACCTCGAGCTCGGGATGACGGGCCAGGACGGTGCGCGCCGAGTCGACGCCAAGCACCATAAACGCTGTGGCGTAGGCGTCGGCCGTGGCACAGTTGCGCGCGATAACGGTCGAGGAGAGCAGGGAGTGCTGCACGGGATAGCCGGTGCGCGGGTCGATGGTGTGGGCGAAGCGGCGCCCGTTCTTGTAGTAGAACCGGCGGTAGTTGCCGCTCGTGGCCATGCCGCAGTCCGTGAGGCGCAGGACAGCGGCGATCTCATTGTCCACCTGCACGCTGTCCTCCCGGGGCGTGTTGACGCCGATGGTCCAGTCCTCGTTTTTCTTGTTCTTGCCGCGCGCCACGATCTCGCCGCCGATCTCGATGAGGTAGTTTTTGATACCAAGGCTGTCGAAGAGGGCTGCCACCTGGTCACAGCCGTAGCCTTTGGCGATGCCGCTGCAGTCGAGCTGCGTGTGCGGGTTCTGCTTCACCACATCGCCCGAGGGCGAGAGGGACACCTTGCGATAGCCTACGGTGGTGAGGAGCTGATGGATCATGGCCGGCGTGACACTGTCATGCTTCTGAAATCCGAAGCCCCAGGCGTTGACGAGCGGAGCCACGGTGATGTCGAAAGCGCCGTAGGTGTTGGCCGAGACAGTCTCCGCCAGGCGGAACACACTGCGGAACATGCTGTCCGTCCTGAGGCTGCGGCCCGAATTGATGGCGCTGATGGTGCTCCGCTTGTTGAAGGCCGAGAGCGAAGCGTCTACCTCGCCGAGCCGCTGGTCGATGGCCTGCTGCAGGTCGCGCGTGTAGGAATAGGTGATGTGGTAAGTGGTGCCGAAGACATTGCCCTGATTTTCGATATAGCGGTTCTCGCTGTGGCGCGTGATGATGAGCATGGAGGCGACGATGAGAAAAGCGAGGAAGATTAGTTTGCCTTTGGTAAGTCTGTGCATAGTGGTGTCTGATTAGTTTTGCAAAAATGAGATGAGCGTCTTAATGCCCAGCAGGACGAGGATGACGCCGCCGAGGAGCTCGGCGTTGAAGTGGAAGCGGCGGCCCACAAAGACCCCGACGATCTTGCCAAGAAGTGTGAACAGGAACGAGCCCGCGGCGATGACGGCGAGCGGCCGCGCGATGTCGGCAAAGCGGTTCATCCCGACGCAGGAGAACGACACCCCGATGGCGAGCGCGTCGATGCTCGTAGCCACGGCGAGGTAGAGCAGCGTCAGGATGCGGCAGGGATTGAAGGAGACGTTCTCCTCGGAGCGGAGGCTTTCCCATATCATCCTGCCGCCGATGAATAGCAGCATGGCGAAGGCTATCAGGGGCGCGACGCTCTCGATGTAGCGGTAGAACATGCCCGTGAAGGCCCAGCCGACGAGCGGCATGAGCGCCTGAAAGAGTCCGAACAGGATGGCCATCGAGAAGGCCTGCAGCGGGTGAAAGCGCTTCTCGATCACTCCGGCCACGACGGCTATGCTGAAACAGTCCATCGCAAGGGCTATCGAGAGAAAGAAACATTCGGACCAGGGCATAGCGAAGAGAGGGAAAATGATGTCAGCGGCGGGAGATATCGATTATGAGACTGAACGTGGCCCCTATGACGGCGGTGCCTTTCTTGCCGAAGCCGGGGACATACCAGGCCTCGCCGATATCATCGTTGGAGGAAGTGATGCGGTTCTTGTAGCGGACCATCCAGCCGAGGTGCACCGCCTTCCATATCTGCGTCTCCACACCGCCTGTGAGCTCAAGCCAGAGCTGCGAGCCCTTGAGCCCGTGGAAATTGTACGGCACCTCCGTATGCCAGAAAGGGTCGTAGAGGTCCGGGCCGCTGATGTCGTATTTGTAGGAACTGTATGCGATGCGGGCTCCGCCGAAGGCGCGGTTGCGTGAAGAGATGTCCTTGAGAAAGTTGTAGTCCATGCCCACGCGGATAAAGGGCGAGGAGGTGTGGTAGTGGAGGTCCGTGGCATCATCGGTGTGATCGCTCGCGCCTATGCCGGCCTCGACGATGGGAAAGTAGCGCCCGTAGAGATTGGCTCTCACAGCGCCCTCATATTCACCGTAGGACGAGACAACGGCGAGGAATGCGCCGCTCAGGTTGGCCGACACGGAGATGCCGTTCCAGCGGGGAACGGGCGGGGCCTTCGTCAGCGCTCGCGGGGCAAACTGGACGCCTCTCACCCTGTCCGCGCCCTGCGATGTCGTGTCGCTCTGCGCCGCGGCCACAGCGGGGACGGCCAGACTAAGGAGCAGTAGAAATAAATATGTTGATGTTCGTAACCTCATTATAGTTGACTTTCGGGTTCACCAGCGCCACGCTGTCTATGCGGGTGAGGCCGCTGACATCGGCACCGCGCAGCAGGCTGAGCGAGGTAATGGTGTGAAAGATGACGCTGTTGCAGTCGATCGACTCGAAGTGGGCCTCATTGGTGTGGCCGAGCACCAGTGTGTCCGTCCGCGAGGCTTCCGTAGAGGAGATGTGGAAGACGAGGGTGTCGGCCTGCCCCGCGTAGGCCATGGGCAGGGCGAGCGAGGAGGTGTTTACGCCACGGTTGTAGAGCACAGAGTCGGCGCCGAGGGCCGTAACGGTGAGCGTGTCCCCCACAGTGGCCGCCGCGCGCGTCTCACTGTTGTAGAAGAGGCAACTGGCCGAGACGGTGTTCTTGAGCGGGCAGTCTATGCTGCTGCACGAGGCTATAAGCGCCGCGATGACCGCCACGCATGCCGCCACACATATATTAATATGCCGTGACAGCCGCATGGCGCCGCTCCGGTGCCGCTTCGCCGCAGACTTCCGCCCGGCGCTGTGTCCTATGCCCCAGTTCATCTCGCTCAGAACTCTTTCTCGATCTTGTAATCGTTACGCTGCGAGGAGTTGCGGCTTATCAGTTCGCCGAGGAATCCGGCCAGAAACAGCTGTGTGCCGAGCAGCATCATCGTAAGGGCGATGTAGAAATAGGGCGAATCGGTCACGAGATGAGCGGGAATGCCGTTGCTCAGGGCGTAGAGCTTCGTGCCGCCCACAATGAGGATGGCCACGAATCCGATGAAGAACATCAGGCTGCCCAGGAAGCCAAACACATGCATCGGTTTGCGGCCGAAGCTCGTCAGGAACCAGAGGCTCAGCAGGTCAAGGTAACCGTTGAAGAAACGGTTGATGCCGCCGAACTTGGTGTGCCCGTGCTTGCGCGCCTGATGATGCACCACCTTCTCGCCGATCTTGTCAAAGCCTGCGTTCTTGGCCAGATAGGGGATGTAGCGATGCATCTCGCCGTAGACTTCGATATTCTTGACCACCTCGCGACGGTAGGCCTTGAGCCCGCAGTTGAAGTCGTGGAGATTGTGTATGCCGCTCACCTTGCGCGCAGTGGCGTTGAAGAGCTTGGTGGGGATAGTCTTGGAGAGCGGGTCGTAGCGTTTCTTCTTGTAGCCCGACACGAGGTCGTAGCCGTCGTCGATGATCATGCTCCTCAGGGCCGGAATCTCGTCGGGCGAGTCCTGCAGGTCGGCGTCCATGGTAATGACCACATCGCCCTCGGCCTTACGGAATCCGCAGTAGAGCGCGGCGCTCTTGCCGTAGTTGCGGCGGAACTTGATGCCGCGCACATTCTTGTCCTCAGCGGCCAGACGCTCGATGACGTCCCAGGAGTGGTCGGTCGAACCGTCGTTGACAAAGATTATCTCGTAGGAGATATGATTGGAGTCCACCACGCGCTTTATCCAGGAGTAAAGCTCAGGGAGGCTCTCGTCCTCGTTGTAGAGGGGAATTACTATCGAAACATCCATAATTTATTTGTTATCGGCGCCCCACCTCTTGGCAGAGGAGGCAAAGAGAGCCGTGGGCAGCGCCAGGATAAGAGCTATGAAAATATTGAGGTCTAGGATATTGGCGGCGTAGACCACAGGCGAGAGAGCCTGTATCTGCTCGAAGGCCGACTTCAGCTCGTTGAGACTTATGCCCGCAGCCGGGAGCTTGCCCCCGTTGGCGCTCACCATCTGCTGCGCCTCGGGCGAACTGAGGAGCTGAATGTACGAGTCGAAGAACGCGCCGTGATCGATAAAGGCGAAATAGACGTAGCAGGCGGCCGCGAGCAGCAGCGCCGCATAGAAGTAGAGCAGGATGGTGAACAGGTAGGCGCGCCCGAAGGCTATCTGACCGCCGCACACCCTGTCGCGGAAGCGCTTGAGGTGGAAGTAGCCCGCCACAGGGGCCGACGCGAAGATGAAATAGAACAGGAGCGAGAGAAACTGGTGGGTGGGCGACTGGACGAAGCACACAAAGCCCACTATCCAGTACAGCCCGAAAGCCAGAGCATAGTTCATCGCAAAGGCATTGGTCTGCCTGAATGGATTGGGGGCTCTGGTGATACGATGATTGTCTGCGTTCATTCGCTTTATTCTCTTTATTAAAGTATTTGTCTTTGCAAAAATACAAAAAAGTTACTGTATTACTATGGCCTGAGGTATAAACATAGGCCACAGCCTCCTGGGGCGGCCGCTCACAGTCGGGCCGCCGCGCGGGAGGAAGCCCGCGGCGGCCGCACGCAACGCCGCCCTGCGCCCCGGGTTACTGCGCCGCAGCGGCGGGGAAGTAGACGGCGTTGAGCAGCGCCTTGCCCGCAGCGGTGCGGAACACATGGTCGCGGAAGTGGGCGATGGCCTCCGGGCTGTAGTGGCTCTCGTCGGCGTTGACGAGGTAATCGGCCTCGATAAGTATCTGATAGTCCATGCCGTCTATGGCCGACGTGGTATGATGGTGGCCCACGAGATAGGCCACGCGGTCGATGTCCGCCTGCTCCAGATCGGTGCCGGCGAGGAAGGAGCGCACAAGCGGAGCGCCCTCGGCCTCCTGATGCTTTCCGTCGGTGTTGCCGTATTTGCGGCGGCACAGCGGGCATGCTATGTCGTGGGTGATGGCCGCTACCTCGGTGACAAACTGGAGGTGGCCGTCGAGGTGCTCCAGGCATCCTATCGTGCGGGCATAGCCCCATACCTTCATGAGATGGTTGATGTCGTGCGTGTTGCCCTCCGAGAAGGCTATCATCCGGCTCATTATCTCTGCTATTGTCATATTCTTGGTCTTTTATCCTTATAATTTATTTTCATTGTCCTTACGGGCGAGCAGGTGGATATACTTCTCCACGGGCAGGCCCTTGAAGCGGTCGCGCTCTCCCCGCCCCTGCTCCATCATGTCGTGGACCACTCTCATGGCGTCCCTTACGGCGTCGGTCACACTGTCGCCCTGTATCATGCGGCCTATGGTCACGGAGGCGAACAGGTCGCCCGTGCCGGGGAAGTCGACCGGCAGGACCTCGTAGGGGATGGAGAAGTAATGGCCCGCGGGCTCGTCATAGCCGGCCACACAGTGAGCGCCCTCGACATAGCAGGAGGTGATGGCCACCGAGCGCGCCCCGATGGCCCGCAGCGCGCCGATGATGTCGGTCACATTATCGGCCGTGATGCTCCCCTCGCAGTAGTCCATGCCCGTGAGCAGGCAGGCCTCGGTATAGTTGGGCATCGTGAGGTCGGAGACAGCCACGAGCGGACGGCGCTCCGACGCGGCGTCGGGCGACATGCCGTTGTAATAGCGGCCGTGGTCGGCCATGATGGGATCGTTGAACACCCTCGCCCCTGCCTCCGAGACCTCGCGGCAGAAGTCGGTCATCAGCGCGGCCTGGCGGGGACTGGTGACGAAACCGGTGTAGACGGCGCCGAAGGAGAAGCCGAGCTCCCGCCACACCCTGAGCGAGCCCTCCATATAGTCGGTGGTGTCGAGGATGCGGAAGCGTCCGTAGTCGAGGGTGTTGCTCACGAGGGCTGTGGGAAGGTTGAACACCTCGGCGCCCATCGCCGAGAGCACGGGAATCATGGCCGAGAGAGCGACCTTGCCGTAGCCGGCGAGGTCGCCCATGAGCAGCACACGATTGTCAAGGGAATGGTCTGCGTTCATAATGCGTATTTTGCAGGGCAAAGTTACGATTTTATCCTACATCCCCGGCCCCGCGGGCGCGGCATTTGATGCGGCCGCATAAAACTTCCCACATTACCTCTCCCCGCGCCTCGCAGAGAAGGCCTTCCGCGCCTTCCCGCGCCCCGTGGAGAGGATGAAAACTATTTATCGCGCATGCTGAGACAGATTTCTCATGCGGACGAAAGTTCCCTCGGGAGAAGGAGAAATTCTACTCGCAGATAAAAAAATTTATCTCGTAGTAGACGACTCGTTATCTCGCAGATAAAATAATTTATCTCGCAGTAGAATTTACCCGCCTCGCAGAGGCTGATTTTAAGGTAGTTGAAAAGGGTTCGAAACTCGCCGCGCACAATCCTCAGCGCGCTCTTTCGCGGCGGCTGGCGGCCGCTGAGGCAGCGGCCCTCCCAGTTAACGCCGCACAAAACCTTGGTGAAGTTTTCGTATTCCATGCTTACTTCGCGCAAAACCTTGGCAAAGTTTTCGTACTCCCGGCTAACCTTCGCGCAAAACGATACAGGATTTCCACATACAGAGGTCTTCAATCCCCTGCTCCGCCGGGATAACTTTGCTGTCCGAAACAATAGCCTTTTCTCCCGTTATTTGAGAAGGCATCCACCACTTCTCAAAAAAACTTCCGCAAAACCCGAAAATTACATTTGAGACGAGCAGAATTACATTTGAGGTATTTCAAATCGTCTCAAACATAATTTTGGCCTTCCGGGAGCGCTGATTTACACGTACTTACAAGGGGTACAAAACGGCCCATTGGAGGCGTCGCAAGTGCGGGCGGGGCTGTCGTTGTGCGCAGGAAAGATTTCCTATAATATATGTCCTCAATCCCCGGCGCCGCCGGGATAACTTTGCTGTCCGAAACAATAGCCTTTTCTCCCGTTATTTGAGAAGGCATCCACCACTTCTCAAAAAAACTTCCGCAAAACCCGAAAATTACATTTGAGACGAGCAGAATTACATTTGAGGTATTTCAAATCGTCTCAAACATAATTTTGGCCTTCCGGGAGCGCTGATTTTCATACACTTACAAAGGCGATTTTCCGGCCTTATCCGGGATGGATATCACGCATTCCGGAATGCCTTTACAGGCGATGATATCCATCCTGTCCATTGCCACTTTTCCCGGCGCGGCGGATTTTCATTAACGGCTGAGGCGGAATCGCAGTCCCCGCTGAGGGCCGCAAGGATACATTATATATATATGCGTGCGCGCGAGGCATGACGCGGCCGGCGAAGGGGACGAGCCGCGGGGCGCGGGGCGGCGCAGACGCATTTTCCGCATATCTGTCGCCCGCGATAAGGAAATGCTTTCGTAACTTTGCACCCCGGAAATCCCAATCAGGCATCAGGAGAAGATTATGCAAAATCAGTTTTCGCGCACACAGTTGCTGCTCGGCAAACCGGCCCTCGACACCCTCGCGGGCTCGCGTGTGGCCGTCTTCGGAATAGGCGGCGTGGGCGGCTATGTCGTGGAGGTGCTGGCGCGCAGCGGCGTGGGAGAGCTGGACTTGTTCGACGACGACCGTGTCTGCCTCACCAATGTCAACCGCCAGCTTCACGCCACCATCTCGACCATCGGGCGGCACAAGGTGGACGTGGCCGCCGAGCGCGTGGCCGACATCAATCCGCGCTGCATTGTCCACCGCTACCAGATGTTCTACATGCCGGCCAACGCGGACAGCATAGACCTGAGCCAGTTTGATTACGTCGTGGACTGTGTGGACACGGTGACCGCCAAACTGGAGCTCGTGAAGCGCTGCTACGCGCTGGGCGTTCCCATCATCTCGTGCATGGGCGCGGCCTACAAGCTCGACCCTACGGCCTTTCGCGTGGCGGACATCTGGGACACGGACATGGACCCGCTCTCCAAGGTGATGCGCAAGAAGCTGCGCAAGCTCAAGATACCTCACCTCAAGGTGGTCTTCAGCGCCGAGCCGCCGCTGGAGAGCATCGAGGACGACAGCATCTCCTGCCGCTTCCACTGCATCTGCCCCAACAAGGACATGCGCAAATGCACCCAGCGCCATACCATCCCCGCGAGCGACGCCTTTGTGCCCGCTGCGGCGGGACTGATAGCCGGCGGCGAGGTGGTCAAGGACCTCATCCGCCGCGCCGGCACCATGCGCATCACGCCCGAGGAGATCCCCGGCAACGAGGCAGCCGCGAAGGCCGCGGAGAAAGCCGCCGCCCACCTGCGCAAATACCGCGCCATAGCCGAGGCCAAAAAGAAGGGCACATGGCAGGACGACAAGGTCATAAAGCCGCTCAGCACGGCCGGCGTCACAAACGAATAAGTCCCCGCAGCCACAGAGGCGACGGGGACCTTTTTTATTAAGCGGGGCTACGCCTCGCCGATCATCCTGAGAAATTCGTCTTCGCTCACGAGCGGGATGCCCAGCTTCTGCGCCTTCTCCAGTTTGGCTGGGCCCATGTTGTCGCCCCGGAGCACGAAACTCGTGTTGCGCGAGATGGAAGAGGCGTTGCGGCCTCCCTGCTGCTCGATGATTTCCTTATATTCCTCGCGGGAGTGATGTGTGAACACCCCGCTTATCACTATTACCTTATCCCGTAATGCTTCGCCCGTCGGCGCTGTCGGCGCGGCCACCTGCATCTGCAGGCCGGCCTGGCGGAGGCGCGCGACAAAGTCGCGGTTGCGCAGGTCGGCGAAGTAGGAGTGGATGCTGCCGGCGATGACGCCGCCCACGCCCTCGATGTCCGAGAGCACATCGGCGGGCGCACCGGCGATGGCGTCCATGCTCTTCATGGCACGGGCTATGTTGCGCGCCGAGACCTTGCCTACGAAGCGTATGCCAAGGGCGTAGAGCACCCTCTCAAAGGGCACCTTGCGGCTCTCGTCTATGCCGCGCAGCATCTTGCGGGCCGACTTCTCACGTGTCTCTCCTCCGCCGCTCAGGTCCGCCACCGTCAGGCGGTAGAGGTCGGCGGCGTCGCGGATGAGGCCTCGCTGATAAAGTGCGTCCACTGTCTCGGGACCGATGGAGTCGATGTTCATGGCGTCGTGCGAGATGAAGTGCTCTATGCGGCCCTTGATCTGCGGCGGGCAGGTGACGGTGTTGGTGCAGTACCACGCGGCCTCGCCCTCGTACCTTATCAGCGGAGCGCCGCACTCGGGGCAGGTCCGTATGAACTCAATGGGCCGCCCGTCGCCGGAGCGGGCATTCTCGTCGACGCCCACTATCTGCGGTATGATCTCGCCGGCCTTCTCGACATAGACATAGTCGCCCTCGTGGAGGTCGAGCTTGTGTATCATATCCTCGTTGTGGAGCGAGGCGCGCTTGACGACGGTGCCGGAGAGGAGCACCGGCTCCATATTGGCCACGGGCGTGACGGCGCCGGTGCGCCCCACCTGGAATGTGACCTTGAGCAGCCGCGTGCGGGCCCGCTCGGCCTGAAACTTGTAGGCGATGGCCCAGCGTGGAGTCTTGCTCGTGTAGCCCAGTTCCCTCTGCTGAGCGAGCGAATTGACCTTGAGCACTATGCCGTCGGTGGCCACGGGCAGTTTGTGCCGCTCCTCGTCCCAATAGTCGATATACTGGTAAATCTCCTCCAGAGACGAGACCAGACGCATGGCCTTGGAGATCTTGAATCCCCATGAGGCGGCTTTCTGAAGATTGTCATAATGATTGTCGGAGGGGAGATTGTCGCCTAGCAGGTAGTAGAGGTAGGCGTCGAGCCCGCGCAGGGCGGCCACACGGGAGGTCTTGCTCTTGAGTGTGCCCGAGGCGGCGTTGCGTGGGTTGGCAAAGAGCGGCAGCTCCTCCGCCTCGCGCTGGGCGTTGAGCCGCTCGAAGCTCTTCCAGGGCAGCAGCACCTCGCCGCGTATCTCAAAGACGTCGGGGTAATCTCCCTCGGGAAGCCTGAGCGGAATGCTCCGGATGGTGCGTACATTGGCCGTGACATCGTCGCCCTGCTCTCCGTCGCCGCGCGTGGCGGCCCTGACGAGGCGCCCGTGCTCATAGAGGAGCGAGATGGACAGACCATCGAATTTCAGTTCGCAGCATATCTGAAACTTTCTCCCGCCGAGCCCCGCGCTGACGCGGTCGTAGAATTCGCGCACATCGGCCCTCGAGTAAGTATTGGCCAACGAGAGCATCGGATACCGGTGGCGCACCTGCCGAAACTCCTGACTGACATCGCTGCCCACTCTCTGCGAGGGAGAGTCGGGGTCGTACATTTCCGGATGACGGGCCTCGAGGTCCATAAGCTCGTGCATCAGACGGTCAAACTCCTGGTCGCTTATCTCCGGCGCATTCTCGACATAATACAGATGATTGTGCCGGTTAAGCTCAGCGCGGAGGTCTATGATTCTCTGCTTCTCGTCCATAAGATTCTCTTTGTTGATAGCAAAAATAAGCAAAATAAAAACACGGACAGCCGGGCCGCGATGCCTAAATGCGGACATTCGCTCCACAGCGCCGTGAATAAGGGCCGCCGCAGCCGTCGTGAGGCCGGCCGCGGGGCATTAGTCGCGCCTTATGGTTCAGAGGACGACCTTTTTCTTCGTGCTGCCGTCCGCCTTTCTGATGATGTTGACGCCCTTCACCTCGGAAGGCACACGCACACCATCGGTGGTAAAGATCATCTCCCCGCCGCCTGCGTTCCTGCCGCTGCGCACTTTCTCGATGCCCACGGGCGTGCCGTTGAGGGAGTAGTTGACAAAGTCCTTCACCGTGAGCAGGGACGAGCCCCATGTGATGTTCTCCGAGAGGAGCCGGATGTTGTTGAGAGCTATCTTGTCGAGGTCCTCGCTCTCCGACGCGCCCTCGAGGTAGATGCCCGTGTCAAATTTGTCAGCGCTGCTGATGAGGCGGAAGTCGGAGAACGTGATGCTGTCCATGCTTCCAGCCGTCGTGTAGGGCAGGCCTTCGGAGTCGGGGCCGCTCGTGTGGGACGACCTCGCCCTGATGGCTATCACATCGGCGATGTCGCCGTAGATGTCAAACTTATTGAATGTGCCGTCGGAGATGTTCATGCCGTTGGAGGCGAGCAGATGAACCACGGCGCGGCAGCTGTCCTGGGCCATGTCGCCCGGGGAGAGCGGTGTGTGCATCACCAGCATGTTGCTCATCTTAATGCCGCTCATGGTGTCGGCGCCGCACTCCCTGCCTATCATTATATTGCTGCTGCGGTCGCTCCAGAGGGCGCAGTCGCTCACCGTGATATTCTCCGAGACGTCTATGTCGGGCACGGTGTCCGTCCGGCCCGCCGTCGGCGCTATCTTCCGCGCGTCGGTCCACTTATCCTGATAGGCCAGATACTTCCTGTCGATACCCCTGACGGCGATGTTGCTGCCGTTGGAGCGGAAGAAACTGTTGGTGACCGTCACGTTGCGGCTGTTGCAGATGTCCAGCGCGTCGTCGTCCGTCATCCTGGCTCCGCAGACCTTCACGCGGTCGATGGTCACGCCGTCGGAGTTGGACAGCACCACTGCATTGCCCCACGTGTTGGAGAGCGTGATGCCGCTGATGGTGAGATGGCTGCAGCGGTCGGCGAGAATCATATAGCGGGCCGGCGCATTGTCGCTCTCCCACATATCGCCGCTCAGGATGCCCCTGCCGCAGATGGTGATGCTGTCGCCCGTGGCCCACACAGCGCCGTGCACTATCGCGCCCTCGGCGAGATAAAGCGTCTGGTGGGAGTGGAGCACGATATGGTCCTGATAATGATCGCCCGCACCGTAGTAGATCACGCCGGCATCGCCCTCCTTGACGCTTTTGTCCGATTTGTCCGGCGCACTTCCGAAGAGTAGCAGAGGCGTATTGCGGCCGTCATGCTCCAGAGAGTAGATGTACTCGCGCGCCGAGGTAAACGACGCCGAGCTCTCCCTCTTGGTAAGTCTGGTCTTGGGATAAACCAGCTTGGCAGAGCGCATATCGTAAACGGAGCTGACCTTCACAGACGCCGAGCCGGTAAAGTCGCAGGAAGAGAAGAAGTAATTGCTCGTCGGACCCGCGCACTTCGCGATGTGAACGGCCTGCGCCTTCCCGTTGACGCTCACGTCATAGGTCATCGCCGGCAGAGGCTGAAACTTTCCGTCCTTTATCTCTATGTCGCTTATCGTAAGGGTCTCCGTTTTGCTGTTGGGACTGTGGAATGAGATTTTGAGATTGCCCTGCAGGTCGCGAAACACCATTTGGTGGCCTCCGTCCTTGGAGAAAATCATCTGCTTTTCATGCGTCCACGGACCTGTGAGTTTTCCTGTCTGCGAGACGGCTTGACCTATAGAATACCTCGGCGAGAAACTAGACCAGAGCATGAGCAGATTGCCGGACTTGTCGTCGCGGAAAGCAAACGGCGCATCGGTGACATACCCTCCCGTGTTCTTCGACCACCCAGACTCGTTGGCCGCAAAGAGCTTTACGGGCTCTCCTACAGTGCTCGTAAGATCTTCGGTGAGCTGCTGACACCACACCTCGCCTACTTTGTCCTTCACGTTGGGCCCGCACCACTCCACGGCATAGAGTATCCACGGCGTGCCGGCCTCATCCACGTAGAGAGAGCCGTCGAGACATTGCGTACCCGCGGGAGTGATGAAGATCTTATCCTTGGGAATGATGCTCTTATAAGGCCCGAGCGGACCTTTATCGGAGCGCAGTATCGTCACGCCGCGCAGGATATTCTTGGCCGCGCCTCTCACGGTAACGAAGCAGTAGTATTTGCCCTTATAATAATATGTATCGGGTGCCCACCAGTCGTCGGGGCAGGGGTAATCGGAGGGCATGTTATAGACATATCCCATCTCGTCCCAGTACTTCAGGTCGGTGCTCTTGTAGGCAAACAGCCTGGCGTTATTCGGGCCGCGTTTTGAGACGATGAGGTAATAGGCCTTGCCGACGGTGTCGACGGTAATAAACGGGTCGCGGCACCGTATTTCAGAGGTCGGGATGTGGTTGCGCCCCACGGCGACCATGGCCGTCATAGCAAAAAGTAGAGTAAGAATCCTGTTTCGCATAATTTTATTTTAGTCGTTTACAATATTGATCATCTCTTTTGCAGGCGTTCCCTGCCTCTGAAGCCCCTCCTCCGCAGGCCCTGCGAACAGCATAACGCTCCTGGCCGCGACGCCCTCGGGCGCTCACAGCTCGAGGTGGTATTTGACACGGTGGCGGCGGGCGAAGCGCACCCAGAAGCGGCGGCGGGCGCGGCGTATCAGCGAGAAGCAGCGGGCAGCATCGGCGTGCCGGCAGAGCGCATACTCCTCCGCGATGATGCGAAAGAAGTCCAGGCTGCCCCAGAGCCGCGCAAAGTTGGCGCATCCCCGCTCCAGGCTCACCTTCCCGAAGCGCATACGATTGATGTCCACGATGGCGAACCGCCACTCCCCGTCCACCCTATCGAAGAGGATATTGCCGGGCGAGAAGTCCTTGTGCAGCATGCCCGCCGCGTGGAAGGCCGCCGTTCGCCGCGTGAAGGCGCGTATGATGTCCCTGGCGGAGGATGCGTCGGCGTCGCCAAACTCGTAGAAGCGCCGCGAGTAGGGGCATTCGGTGCTCACCAGATAGCTGTCCGCTACCAGTCCGCCGCGCCGGTGCTCCACATAGGCCAGCGGCGCGGGCGTGTCGAAGCCCGCCTCCCTGACACGCAGGGCGTAGCGATAGGCGCGGACGCCCTTGGGAGCGCGCAGGAAGGTGTACGCCACGCGATTAATGGGATTGGGACGGCCGAAATGCTTCACGACCACACGGCCGCCCTCCACGCCGTCGAGAGCGAGGCGGCGGAGCTCATTGCGACTGCCCTTCTGGATGAGATCGCCCTCAGGGAAACGCTCGTCGATGGCCTTCACAAGATCCCTGAGAGAATCAAGGCCTTCATAAGCGGGATTAATCACTATTTTTCTCATGCGCTGCGCTCTTACGGTGGAAGTATCTATATTTTTACGCTACAAAAATAGTAAATCAATTTGGATTTTCTAACTTTGCAAACGTTTAGAAAGCCGCAAATACTAAAGTTTCTAAAATGCAGAACAGACATTTGGACCGTCGCAGCTACTTCAATGAGCTCGCCACTACGAGCGAGGCATACTATATACCCTACCTGCAGTCACACGGAGTGCTCTCCCCGGGCATGCGCATACTGGAGATAGGCTGCGGCGAAGGCGGTAACCTCGAGCCGTTCGCCCACCGCGGGCACGAGGTGACCGGAGTAGATATCGTAAAGGAGAGAGTGGAGCAGGCGGAGACGTTCTTTGCACAGGACGGTGAGAAAGGGCAGTTCATCTGCTCCGACGCCTCGAAGCTCGGAGATGAATTCACCGGAAAATACGACATAGTGCTGGCGCACGATGTCATAGAGCATGTGCCCGACAAGGAGGGCTTCCTCAGGGCCGCCGCACGCTTCCTCAAGCCCGACGGGACGGCCTTTTTCGGATTTCCCGCGTGGTATATGCCCTTCGGAGGCCACCAGCAGATCAGCCACAACGGATTCATCTCTCACATGCCGTTCATCCACCTGCTGCCCATGCCCTTCTACACGCTGATCCTCGGAAGCGTCTCCTCGGGCGAGAGCGAGATGAGGGAACTGCTCAATATCCGCGCCACACGCACCACGATAGAGCACTTCGAGAAGACGGCCAGAAAGGCGGGCCTGAGCATCTACGACCGCCACTTCTGGTTTATCAACCCCCACTACAAGGCCAAGTTCGGCCTCACGCCGCGCACACTGTGGAAGCCGCTGGCCGCTGTGCCCTACCTGCGCGACTTTTTCACCACATCGGCCTTCTACCTGCTGAAACTCTCAAACAAATAGATCATGGTACGCCCCATACGACTCGCCCTGCTGCTCGCAGCGCTGCTCCTCGGCCCCTGCACGTTGGCTGTGAACAAGAAACCGTTTGTTGTGCCCGAACTGACCTCATGGAAAGGCGGCGAGGGAAACTTTACCCTGACCTCCTCCACGCGCATCCTCTACGCCGGAAGCGAGGCTAAGGCCGCAGCTCAGTCACTGGCCGCCGACTATCACACCCTCACGGGCCAAAATCTCGCCATCGCGAGCGGCAAAAAGGCCGGCGCCGGCGACATTGTCCTCTCTCTACGCCGCAACAAACAGACCGGCGCTGAGGGATACACCATGAGCATCGGCAAACGCATCGACGTGACCGCCTCCACCGCCTCGGGCCTCTACTGGGCCACACGCACCATCCTGCAGCTCTCGCAGCTCGACGGCGGCCGCATCCCCGCCGGCTCCACCATCGACGTGCCCAAATATTCCGTCCGCGGCTTCATGCTCGATGTCGGCAGGAAATACATCCCGATGAGCTACCTTAAGAAGCTCGTCCGGATAATGTCCTATTATAAGATGAACACCCTTCAGGTGCACCTCAACGACGACGGCGCCACCAATATCGACAATCCCGCCCATGCGCTGGGCTACGCGGCCTTCCGCCTCGAGTGCGCCACCTATCCCGGGCTTACGGCCATCGACGGCTCCTACACCAAGGCCGAGTTCCGCGACTTCGTCAAGGAGGCTGCCGCAGAGGGAGTGGACATCATCCCGGAGATCGACTCGCCGGCCCATTCGCGCTGCTTCATCCAGTATAATCCGCGCCTCAAGAGTCCCACCTACGACGACACGCATCTGGACCTGCTCAATCCCGAATCGACCACCTTTATGGAGGGCCTGTGGAAGGAATATCTCAGCGGCCCTGACCCCGTCTTTGCGGGCAAGAACGTGAACATCGGCACCGACGAATATTCCAACAAGGACACCGCCGTAGTCGAGGCATTCCGCCGTTACACCGACCACTTCCTCCGCTACGTGGAGCAGTTTGGCAAGACGGCTTCCCTCTGGGGCTCGCTGACCCACGCTGCCGGCAAGACGCCCGTCAAGGCCAAGGGCGTGAGGATGAACCTGTGGTACAACGGCTACGCCGACCCCAAGGAGATGATCCGCCAGGGCTACACAGGCATCTCCATCCCCGACCGCTACACCTACATCGTGCCGATGGCCGGCTACTACTACGACTATCTCAACTGCCAGTTCCTCTACGACCAGTGGACGCCCAACATGGTGGCGCAGGACACCATCGACTACGACAGCCCCGCCATCATCGGCGGCATGTTCGCCGTGTGGAACGACAAGAATGGCAACGGCATCTCGGTCAAGGACATTCACCATCGCCTCTTCCCCGCCATGCAGACGCTCGCTGTGAAATTCTGGACGGCCAAGGGCACCACGCTGCCGTGGAAGGAATTCTCCGCCCTCAGCGCCCGCATGATCGAAGCCCCCGGGGTGAATGAGCGCGCGCTCTACGGCTCTCCGGGCAGCGAAGTGCTCACGCGCGCCGAGGTGAAGAGCGGCGACAGCATGCCGATACCCGAGATAGGATACAACTACACCATCGAGTTCACCGTCAACGGACAGAATGAGAAGGCGGGCACGGAACTGTTCCGCTCGCACTCGGCCGTGTTCTACCTCGCCGACCCCGCGACCGGCATGATGGGCTACGAGCGCGACGGCTACAGCTACCGTCTGCCCTACCGCGTGACGCCGGGCTGCAAGGACCGCATACGCATCACGGGCGACAACCTATCGACGCAGCTCTATGTCAATGGCCGCCTCGTGGCCGACCGCCAGCCGCTGGACCTCACCGTGGGCAAGTACAAGAACCACTTCTACTTTGTCTCCACGCTCGTCTTCCCGCTGACCAAGGCCGGCAGCTTCAACAGCAGCATCACAGACTTCCACGTCTACAATTATATAAAGAAGTAGTTCCGCAAGGACAGAAACACAAGGCACATAATCTATGCTTGACAGCTGTGACGCATTGCGTGACAGCTGTCATTCGTTTACGCGACAGCTGCGATGCATTTACATGACAGCTGTCGTGCATAGAATTAATAGGACATAAAATCAGGCATACCACATTAAGAAGACTGCATCAGGGGATGAGAATAAATTTCGCTCTCAGGGCTCACGTCAGAATACATGAAAGATGAAAAATTCGCTGTGCGCTTACCGCCGTTTGCGCACATAGCAAAAACCGTCCCGCGTGCTGAGATGCTCACATAGGACCTGAGGAAAACTACATTTGAGGTAGTTCTACTCGTCTCAAATGTAGTTTTGGCCTTCCGGGGACATTGATTTTCATATAGTTACAAAGAGGCAAAAATCGCTCTTTCCGGGGTCGCATAAATGCGCATTCTATTCCATTTGCCATATTGCGGGGAGGGCTGATAAGAGCGAAAATTTATAGTGTGAGCGGCTCTAGCTGGGAGGGCCGCTGCCCTCAGCGGCCAAGAGCGAGTCGGTAAATCTTACGTGATGTAAGCGGCGAGAAATTAGTATCGCGTATTCCTTCGCGCACACTCTTATGCGGAATGCGGCCGCTGAGGGCAGCGGCCCTCCCAGTTATTTCTCGCGCAAAGCCACATCGCGCTTTTCATTCGCCTTACTATCTTAGCCCAAAGCCACATCGCGATTTTCGTATTCCCAGTTATTTCTCGCGCAATACGGAACGAGTTTTACACTTATGCAAGTCCTCGCACGCCGGCTTCGCTAATGTATCTTCGGCATTCGAAAATCGCGCACTTTTTCCGCTTATCGAAAAAGGCATTCCCACACACTCAAAAACCGTCCCGCGTGCTGGGATGCTCACATAGGACCTGAGGAAAACTACATTTGAGGTAGTTCTACTCGTCTCAAATGTAGTTATGGCCTTCCGCAGACACTGATTTTCATATAGTTACAAAGGCAGTTTTTCGCACGGCGGCGGTACATTATATATAAGGCCGTATCGTCCTTTCCGGCACACGTTTCCACGCGAGCGGAGCAGACGCATTCGCGCTCTCAGGGCCGACGCATTCTTCTCCGGCTTCGCCTCCTTCATTAACATCTTATGGAGCCGGACGAGAATTTTCCATTTTATAATGCTCAGTTATTCTCCTCAGAAGTGGCAGATTATTTCTTTTTTGCCTAAATTTGCAGTCAGACTAAAAATAATCAATACCGACACGATGAATTTTCTAAAAATTATCTGCATCTGCGCCACGACGCTTGTCGCACTGCCGACACTCCGGGCTCAGAACAGCACCTCCGCAGGCGGCGCCGCTACTAATGGCGGCGCACAGAACGTAATCCCCGTACTCAAAGGCGTACAGATGGAGACGGACCGCAGGGTCATCTCCTACATCCTGCCGCGACGCATACTGTGGAAGCACTGCGACAACGGCGCTACGATGGACGGCGAGGACGTGCTGCTCAAGAATCACTACGGGCAGGCCGCTCTGGCGGGCGTGAGCTACGCGCACCTCAGGAACGGCAAAGGCGCATCATGCTCCCTGCTTCTCGATTTCGGCACAGAGCTGCAGGGAGGATTGCAGATAGTGACAGGACAGTCGGCCTCGCGCACGGTGAAGCTGCGCATACGCTTCGGCGAGTCGGCCCAGGAGGCCATGTGCGACATCGACGGCAAGAACGGAGCCACCAACGACCACGCCATGCGCGACTTCACGCTCGAGGTGCCCTGGCTGGGCGTAGCTGAGTGCGGCAACTCGGGCTTCCGCTTCGCGCGCATCGATGTGCTGGGCGACAATACCGACCTGCTGCTGCAGGAGGTGAGAGCCGCTTTCCGCTACCGCGATATTCCCTATCTGGGCAGCTTTGAGTGCGACAACGAGCGTCTGAACAAGATATGGCAAACGGGAGCCTACACCGTACACCTCAACATGCAGCAATACCTCTGGGACGGCATCAAGCGCGACCGCCTCGTGTGGACGGGAGACATCAATCCCGAGGTGCTCACCATCGCCACCGTGTTCGGCGCCAACGACGTGGTCAACAAGAGCCTGGACCTCTCGAAGAAATGCTTCGGCCCCACGCAGTGGATGTGCACCATCTCGAGCTACTCGATATGGTGGATGATTACCCAATATCAATGGTACATGTACACAGGCAACCGCGCCTATCTCGACGAGCAGAAAGACTACGTGACGGCTCTGATAGCCACTCTCCGCAATTACGTGGACGACAAGGGAGAAGAGAAGCTCAACGCGCGCTTCCTCGACTGGCCTTCCTCGGAGAATCAGAAAGGCATCGATGCCGGACTGCAGGCTCTTATGGCCATGGGCTTCGACGCGGCCGCCAAGATGGAGGCGATATGGGGCAACGACGCCCTCTCCTCGGAGTGCTCCGCAATATCGGCCAAGATGAAGAAGCGTCACCGCGACCTCAACGGCTCGAAACAGGCCGCCGCCCTCAACGCCATAGCCGGCATGCTATCGCCCGCCAAGGCCGCTGACAAGACGATACTCCCCGGCGGCGCCAACGGCTTCTCCACCTTCTACGGCTACTACATGCTCGAGGCCCTCGCCCTGGCAGGCGACTACACTCAGGCGATGGATATCATGAGCGCCTACTGGGGCGCCATGCTCGACCTCGGCGCTACCACGTTCTGGGAGGACTTCAATATGAAATGGCTGGACAACGCCGCCCGCATCGATGAACTGGTGCCGGAGGGCAAGGTGGACATCCACAAGGCCTACGGCGACTACTGCTACAAGGGCTACCGCCATTCCTTCTGCCACGGCTGGGCTTCCGGTCCCACGACATGGCTGTCGGCTCATGTGCTGGGCGTAAAGGTATTGGAACCGGGCTGCAGGAAGGTGGCCATCGAGCCCCATCTCGGCCGTCTCAAATGGGCCAAAGGCACATTCCCCACTCCCTACGGTGTGATACGCATCTCGCACAAGGTGGGCGCCGACGGCAAGGTAGTATCCGACATTCAGGCCCCCGATGGCGTGGAGATAGTAAAGGGTACAGCAGAGCAGAGCAAATAATAAGGAACAAGTCATAATACAAGCATAGATTATGAACAGGACATTAATAACGGGAACAGTGCTGAGCCTCGCGCTCTCCATGGCGATCCCCGCAGCGGCGCAGTACAAGCAGCCGTCGCTGAAAGAGATGGAAAAGACATTCATCAACATCCCCGACACACAGAAGACAGCCGTCTACTGGTACTGGATGAACGACAATATCTCTAAGGAGGGTGTCGTCAAGGACCTGGAGGCCATGAAGCGGGCCGGCATCAACCGCGCCCAGATAGGCAATGTGGCCACGCCCGAGATCCCCTACGGCAAGGTAAAGGTGTTCAGCGACGAATGGTGGGACGTCCTCCATCAGGCGCTCAAGACGGCCGGCGACCTCGGCATAGAGATAGGCCTGTTCAACTGCCCCGGCTGGAGCCAGAGCGGCGGCCCGTGGATCAAGCCCAACATGGCCATGCGCTACCTCGCCTCCTCGAGCGTCAGCGTCACGGGCGGTAAGAAACTCACCGTAAAGCTGCCCGATGTGGCCAAGGATGCGGAGGACGTCAGGGTGCTCGCCATCCCCGACCTGAGCATCCCGAGCCCCTTCAAAGCCATGAGCAAGAACGGCAGCGCCACGCAGGATTTCCACAGCGACAAGGCCGCCACGCTCAGGAGCATCGTGTTCACATGCAAGGGCCAGACATTCCTCAACTCCGCCAGGCTCTACGCCAAGACGGGCGGCAGCTATCGCCTGGTGCGCGACATAACGCTCGACCGCCGCAACAGCGAGCTCAACGTGGGCTTTGTGCCCTTCGCCCCGATTGTGGTGGCTGTGCCGGAGACAAGCTCTACCGACTTCCGTATCGTTTTCAACGGTGATGCAGACAAGATAAGCTCCGTCACGCTCTCCGAGAATCCGGTCATCGACAGCTATCCCGAGAAGACATTCCAGAAGATGTGGCAGACACCCCACCCCTTCTGGTACGACTATATGTGGAGCCCTACGGCTGAGTGCAGCGACCCGCACCTCGTCATGAAGGCCGGCGACGTGATCGACGTGACCGCCATGACAAAGGACGGCGTGCTCACCTGGAACGCTCCCAAGGGCAAATGGACCATACTGCGCACCGCCATGGTGCCTACCGGCGTGACCAATGCGCCGGCCCCGCCCGAAGCCACGGGACTCGAGGTGGACAAGATGAGCGCCAAGCATGTCGCAGAGCACTTCGACGCATATCTCGGCGAGATCCTGCGCCGCATCCCGGCCTCCGACCGCAAGACGCTCAAGGTCGTTGTGGAGGACAGCTACGAGACGGGCGGACAGAACTGGACCGACGAGATGATTCCGGTCTTCAAACAGCGCTACGGCTACGACCCTGTGCCCTACATCCCCACCTTCTACGGCTATGTGGTCGACTCGCAGGACAAGAGCAACCGCTTCCTCTGGGATGTGAGGCGCCTCGTGGCCGACATGGTGAGCTACGAATATGTCGGCGGCCTCAAAAAGGTGAGCAACGCCCACGGCATGACCACCTGGCTGGAGAACTATGGTCACTGGGGCTTCCCGGGCGAGTTTCTACAGTACGGCGGACAGAGCGATGAGATAGCCGGCGAGTTTTGGAGCGCAGGCGACCTGGGCGACATAGAGAATCGCATCGCCTCTTCCTGCGGACACATCTACGGCAAGCGCAGAGTGTGGGCCGAATCCTTCACCTGCGGCGGGCCGGACTTCTATCGCTTCCCGGGAGAGATGAAGCTGAGAGGCGACAAGTTCTTTGCCGAAGGCATCAACTCCACCCTGCTCCACCTCTACATACAGCAGCCCAACGACTCGGCGCCCGGCATCAACGCGCCCTTCGGCAACGAGTTCAACCGCCTCAACACTTGGTTCTCGCAGCTCGACCTGTTCACCTCCTATCTCAAGCGGTGCAACTATATGCTGCAGCAGGGCACCTACACGGCCGACGTAGCCTACTTCATCGGCGAGGACGCGCCCAAGATGACCGGCATACGCACGCCCGAGATACCACGCGGCTATTCCTACGATTATATCAACGCCGAAGTGCTTGAGAAATACGCTCACATGGACGGCGGCAAACTCGCGCTCGACGGCGGCATGCGCTACAGTGTGCTCGTCCTGCCGCCCGAGAAGACCATGCGTCCCGAACTGCTCCGCAAGATCCGCGACCTAGTCCGCGACGGTCTGACCGTCATAGGCCCCGCGCCGGAGAGTTCGCCCAGCATGCAGGGCTACCCGGCCTGCGACGACAGCGTCAGGGCCATAGCGCGCGAACTGTGGAGCGGCGAGAAGTTCTTCAACCGCGTCATTGCCTACGGCAAGGGCCACGTCTATCCAGGCGCCTCTATCAGCGAGGTGATGGACGACCTCGGCGTGAGCCCCGACTTCGTCGCCGATGATGCCGCTACGCCCGTCACATTCCTCCACCGCGGTCTGCCCGACGGCGATGTCTACTTCGTGGCCAATCAGAGCGAGAAGCCCATCAGCTTCCGCGGCATATTCAGAATCAAGGGCAAGGTACCCGAGCTCTGGGACCCGCAGACGGCCGAGACACGCCCGCTGCCCCAGTTCACCAGGCTCACCTCCACCACCGAAGTGCCCCTCAGCCTCGCCCCGCTTGAGAGCGCGTTCATCGTGTGGCGCGACTCCGCCTCCTCAGCCCCCGCATCCGGCGTCAACTACCCCGAGGCCAACCTTGTGGCCGACGTGAGCACTCCCTGGACCGTCAGCTTCGAGCCCGGCAAGGGCGGACCGGAGAACAAGGTGACCTTCGACACGCTCTACGACTGGACAGGCAGCAGCGATCCCAAGATCAAATACTTCTCGGGCCACGCCATCTACACCAACACCTTCGACGTCAAGAAGCTCCCGCAGGGCGAAGTTTATCTGGACCTCGGGCGCGTCATGTCGATGGCTAAGGTGAAGGTCAACGGGCAGTATGCCGGCGGCGTGTGGACCGCCCCGTTCCGCATCAATGTCACCAATCTCATCAGGAAGGGCAAGAACACCATCGAGGTGGATGTGGTGAACAACTGGTGCAACCGCCTCATCGGCGAGAAGAACATGCCCGCGAGCGAGCGCTTCACCAAGGAGTCGTTCACCTACCTGAGCAAGGACTTCAAGCTCCTCACCTCCGGCCTGCTGGGCCCGGTGAAGGTGGAGAGCTATGACTATAAGATCAAGAACGAAGCAGTAAGCAAGTAACCAAACATAAATACCATGAAAAGAGAGATATTAAGGCTCGGCCTTGCGGCAGCAATGACGGCGCTCACCCTCGCGGCTCCGGCCACGGTGAGGGTCGCCATGCAGCCCGACCGCGTCATCAACATCGTCAACTTTGTCCGGCTTACAGAGCCCCGGAGCGAAGCGGTGACCGACGATGTGCTCTACCGCACCACCGAAGCCCAGTACGAGAGCATGAAGCGCAACGGCCTAAAGGGCACATTTCTCCTGCAGTACGACGCACTCATCAATCCCCGCTATCAGACCCTCATGCGCCAGGCCATAAGCGACGGCTTCGAGGTAGGCGGTTGGTGGGAGATCACCGAACCGCACGTCAAGGCCGCCGGCATGAACTGGCGGGGCCGCTATCCGTGGGACTGGCACGCCAACGTCGGTTTCGCCACGGGCTACACGCCCGCCGAGCGCCTCAAATTGGTGGATGTCTACATGGCGGAGTTCAAACGCATCTTCGGCCGCTATCCCGCCTCGGTGGGCAGCTGGTTTATCGACGCCGTGACGCTCCGCTACATGGCCGACAAATATCACATCACGGCCTCGTGCAACTGCCGCGACCAGGTGGGTACCGACGGCTACACCATGTGGGGCGGCTACTGGCAGGGCGGCTACTACCCCTCGCTGCTCAACGCCTACCTGCCGGCGCAGAATAAGAGCGCGCAGATCAATGTGCCCGTCTTCCGCATGCTGGGCAGCGACCCGCTCTACCAGTACTACTGCGGTGTGGGCGGCGCTACACAGAGCGTCTCGACCCTCGAGCCCGTATACGGAGAGGGTGGCGGCAGCGAGCGTTGGACCGACTGGTATCTGGGCACGGTGAGCCGTGACCCCGCTCTCGGCTTTGTCTATGTCCAGGCCGGGCAGGAGAACTCTTTCACCTGGGGAGCCATGCGCCGTGGATTCGAGATGCAGATGCCCAAATTGGCCGCACTGGCCCGGAGCGGCGCGATGCGCATACAGACCCTCGAGGAGACGGGCCGCGAGTTCCGCAGCCGCTACAAAGTCACCCCGGCCACAGCCTCCACCGCCATGAGCGACTACACGCCTCAGGGCGGCCGCACGGTGTGGTACAGCACACGCTACTACCGCACCAGCCTGTTCTGGCAGGGCGAGCGCTTTCTCTTCCGCGACATACAGCTCTACAACGAGCATTTCAAATCGCTCTACTACGACCAGCCCGGCACATCGACCGAATGCCATTACTACGCCCTGCCGCTCGTGGACGGCTGCCTCTGGAGCAAGGGCAACTTCCGTGCAGGCCTCAGGATAATGAGCCGCGACGCTTCGGGAGGAGAATACAAGGAGATAAAATGCTCCGGGCCCACCGTGACCACCGCCGGCAGCATGAAGGCCGGACGGATGATTGTGAGCTTCGACGGCAGCGGCAGGAAGTATCGGGTGGAGCTCGGCGAGAAGGGCATCACGGTAGAGTCGGACAAGGACAACGACTACCGCCTCGAGCTCACCGTCAGCCAGGGGGCAAAACTGCCCGAAGTCGTAAGCCACGACGCCAAGACATTGCAGCAGTCCTTCAACGGCTTCCGCTACACCATGCGCGTCGGCACCGGCAGCCTCGCCATGCCCGGCAGCTCCGACAGCGCCGCGCTGTGGACCGTCACCGCGAAGAACGGCAAGGTAACGCTCTCCCTCGCACAGCGCTGAACAAGCGCCGCCCCCGCACAACGCGCAGAGCATTCGCAACACACGATTACCGCCCCTGAACGAAGGGAATACGACCATTGGAAAGCGGCCGCAAAGCGGGCATTCCGGTCCTCGGGAAAGCCGCATTCCGACCCCTCTCTAACTATCTGATAATTAATTCCCCCGATAAGGGCATCCTCACAAGGCATCTGGCTTAAATCACATCTGTGTGGTTTTAAATCAGGTGCTTTGTGAGGTTTCTGATAAATGGAAGGATTTTCTGCGCGTGTATTACCAGCGTGCTAACGACTCATCCGCGCTCCGTTTTCCGCGACACACGGCCTGCTGAATAATATAGCGCGGCGCGGTCAGAGCAGGATATTGTTCTCGTAGTCGATAAAGCGTTTGCGGATGTCCTCTGGCAGTTCGATGGAATCGTTGAGAGCGGCGGAGAAGGCCACGAGCACCGTGCGGCACTGGCTCACGACGCTGCCGGAAGTAAGGTTGACCGCCTGCTGGGCCACCGTGATGCTCTTGCGGCCCAGCTGCACGACGGCCGAGGCTATCTCGATCTTGTCGCCGTAGTAGATGGGGTGAATGAAGTCGGCATTGATATTGACCACGACGGCGAACGTGCCGCCGTTCATTTTATCGCCGAGCACGGCGCGGAAGTACTCCGTCTTGGCCATGTCGTAGATGGAGAACATGACTGCATTGTTGACATGCCCGAAGGGATCAACGTCGTTAAACCGCAGTTGGACGGGCATGTGGTGACGGTAGTTTTCCCGTTTTATCTCTCTGTCCATAGTTGCATCCATAGTTTTGGCTCTCGCCTCAGTAATGTACAAAGGTAATAAAACCCTTTCTGAGGCATCCCCTATGTTGCAACTATTTACGGAGATTTATCATTTATTCAGTCTGAGAAGCGGAATAAATGGTGCAAAGAGCAATTTTCCTCCGTTGTTTCCATTTAGAATGAAGGCAATTATCTATTTTTGCAACAAAGGCATCGCCTCCGGCGCGGGCCTCCCGAATGAGGCCACGGCCGGCATAAATATATTGTTATACCTGTCAAACGAACACCCTGCCATGAAGAAATCCGTTATCCCTGAATTGCTGCTTCTCACCATTACCCTCTGCGGCCCCGTCCCGGCCGTGACGGCCCAAGCCCGGCGTGTCTACACCATCAATCAGAGCGAGCCGCGCCAGAAGATACTCCATTTCGGCGCCTCGGACGCATGGAGCATGAACCGTCTCGGACTATGGCCCGAGGCACAGCAGCGCCAGATAGCCGACTGGCTGTTCAGCACGGAGAACGACGCTTCCGGGCAGCCCCGCGGCATTGGTCTGTCGCTCTGGCGCTTCAACCTGGGCGCCGGCAGCGCGGAGCAGGGCGACAGCGCACAGATCAAGCAGAACACGCGAACGGACTGCTTCCTCCGCCCCGACGGGACGTACGACTGGACAAAGCAGGCCGGGCAACGCAGTTTCCTCCGCCTGGCCCGGGAGCGCGGTGTGCCCTATCTGCTGGCGTTCCTCAACTCGATGCCGGTCTACTACACCATCAACGGACTGGCCACAAACACCGGCCGCGGGGGCACGATCAATCTGAGGCCCGACTGCTACGACCGTGCGGCCGGGTTTATGGCGCGCTGCATGAAGGGCCTCGAGGAGCACGACGGCATCCGCATCGACTATCTCAGTCCGGTCAACGAGCCAGACGGGAACTGGAACTGGCAGGGCCCGAAGCAGGAGGGCTCGCCTGCCACCAACCGCGAGATAGCCACGCTCGTCAGGGCCATATCAAAGGCGTTCCGCAAGGAAAAGGTCAACACCGCCATCGCCATCCCGGAGAGCAGCGACCTGAGAAACCTGCTGGGCGTCCATCAGTCGGGCTGGCAGCGGGGCAACGAGGTGAGCACCTTCTTCGACAAGGACAGCACGGCGACCTGTCTGAGGGGCGTGAGCAACGTATTGCCCGCCGTGCTGGCCCACAGCTACTGGACCAACACGCCCGTAGACAGCATGCGCGCCATCCGCCAGCGGCTCCGCCGTCTGCTGGACCGCTACGGCCTGGCCTACTGGCAGAGCGAGATATGCATCATGAGCAACGACGAGGAGATAGGCCGCGGCAGCCACTTCGACACCTCGATGATGACTGCGCTCTATGTGGCGCGCATCATGCACTACGACCTCGTCTACGGCGGGGCTGAGAGCTGGTCGTGGTGGCGCGCCGCCGGAAGCGACTACAAGGACGGCCTCATCCGCATCCTCTCGGCGGACAACTGGAAGACGGGCAAGGCCATCGACTCGAAACTCATGTGGACGATGGGCAACTACAGCCGTTTCATCCGCCCCGGCGCACGCCGCTACACCATGACGGTCAGCGAGGACGGGCGCACCATCGCCGATGGAGAGACACAGCCCACGGGCGTGATGGCCTCCGCCTACCGTAACGCCGACGGCACATGGGTCGTCGTGGGGATCAACTACGGCGAGGGCTCCGCCGACATCAGTTTGCCGCTCCCCGCGGGCGCAGCCAAGTGGCGGCTCTACCGCACCTCGGATGTGACGGGCGAGAACCTGAAGCCCGTGGGCGAATCCTCAGGCACGGCGACGCTCGAGCCCCGCTCCGTGACCACCTTCGTCAGCAGCGGACAGTAGGCGGCCCGTGCGCTGTGACAGGTGCGCGCAAATCGTCACCCGCAAAGGGTGGATGCCCATCTTTGCCGTACGTTTCAGGCGTTTTCCTCCGGCTTTCGCAGACGGCGGAAAACCGGTTTTTCGGCCCTTTCCAAATAACTCAAAATCAGCGCTTCACACAGGCCAAAACTACATTTGAGACGAGTAGAACTACCTCAAATGTAGTTTTCCTCAGGTCCTATGTGAGCATCACAGCATGCGGGACGGTTTTTGCGGTACGCGCAAAGGGCGCTCTGCGCACAGCGAATCATTCTTCTTACATGCATTCCGGCGTGCGCCCGGAGAGGAAAATTCATCCTCATTCCATGACGACACATTTCATAATTCGGCAATGCCTGATTTTATGTCCCTTCTATTTCATGCATCGCAGCTGTCATGAATATGCATCGCAGCTGTCGCGCATGAACTACATGCCTTCTTGTATTAATTGCATGCGGATGGTGTGGCAGTACAGGAGGACGCAGAATTTCCCCATTATACTCCCGCCCTCAGGCATGCGGAGATGGCCGCGGAGAGACATAACGCCTTACTTTTGGTGATTTTGTCCGGCAGAAAGAGGGGATATATAAAAAATTAGTATCTTTGCACTCCGGAGAATACGTATTCATAGGCCGTGAAGGCCTGAAAGTTTCTATACTATGTCAGAAAGAAAACCTATCAAGACAGCGCTGATATCCGTCTATCACAAGGACGGTCTGGAGGACATCCTCAAGGCGCTGAATGCCGACGGCGTGGAGCTGCTCTCCACCGGCGGCACACAGAAATTCATAGAGGGTCTGGGTTATCCCTGCAAGAAGGTTGAGGAGCTCACTACCTATCCGTCCATTCTGGGCGGCAGGGTAAAGACTCTGCACCCCCGCATCTTCGGCGGCATACTGGCCCGCAGGGACAATGAGGGCGACCAGGCCGAGATGCAGAAGTACGAGATCCCGTCCATAGACCTCGTAATAGTAGACCTCTACCCCTTTGAGGAGACGGTGAAGAGCGGCGCATCGGAGGCCGACATCATCGAGAAGATCGACATCGGCGGCATCTCGCTTATAAGAGCCGGAGCCAAGAACTTCAAGGACGTGGTGATCATCCCCTCCAAGGCCCAGTACGCCGAGCTGCTCAATCTGCTCCACACCAAGGGCGCCGCTACCGACATCGAGGACCGTCGCCACTTTGCCGAGCGCGCATTTGCCGTGAGCAGCCACTATGACACAGCTATCCACACATACTTTGCCGTGAGCAAATAAGAGCTACCCACACACAACATCAAGAGATAAACACAGATAAATGGGATTTTTTTCTTTCACCCAGGAATTGGCGATGGACCTCGGCACGGCCAACACCATCATCATCTCGGACGACGAGATAGTGGTCAATGAGCCCTCCATAGTGGCTCTGGACCGCAACACCAACAAGATGGTCAAGGTAGGTGAAGAGGCCAAGCTGATGTACGAGAAGACCAACGACAACTATCGTGTGATACGCCCGCTGCGCGACGGTGTGATAGCCGACTTCAACGCCTGCGAGCAGATGATGCGCGGCCTCATCAAGAACGCCCAGAAAGGCAGCCACCTCTTCTCACCGTCCCTGAGGATGGTGATCGGTGTGCCCTCGGGCTCGACCGAGGTGGAGCTGAGAGCCGTGCGCGACAGCGCCGAGCACGCCGGCGGCCGTGATGTCTACCTGATCTTCGAGCCCATGGCCGCAGCCATCGGCATCGGGCAGGAGCAGCAGGAGGCCGGCATGGACCCCAAGGACTGCCTCAATGTTGAGGCCCCCGAGGGCAACATGATCGTCGACATAGGCGGCGGCACGACCGAGATAGCAGTCATCTCGCTGGGCGGCATCGTCTCCAACAACTCCATCAAGATGGCCGGCGATGATTTCAACTCCGAGATACAGGAGTACATGGCCCGTCAGCACAACGTGAAGGTCAGCGAGCGTATGGCCGAGCGCATCAAGATACATGTGGGAAGCGCCCTCACCGACCTCGGCGAGCAGGGCCCCAAGGACTATGTCGTCCACGGCCCCAACCGCATCACGGCTCTGCCCATGGAGGTGCCCGTATGCTATCAGGAGATAGCCCACTGCCTGGAGAAAGACATCACCAAGATCGAGACCGCCGTGCTCAGCGCTCTGGAGAATACGCCTCCCGAGCTCTACGCCGACATCGTGCGCAACGGCATCTACCTCACCGGCGGCGGCGCATTGCTGCGCGGCCTGGACAAGAGGCTCACCGATAAGATTGACATCCCCTTCCACGTGGCCAAGGATCCTCTGCTCTGTGTAGCCAAGGGCACTGGCGTGGCGCTCAAGAATGTCAATCACTACTCGTTCCTGATGAGATAAACGACGTCCGCGCTCTCCCCTTCAGCGGGAGAGGCTGACAGAGAGAAAGAAAATCAACGCGCATATATATTATTATGTCCGGCGCGAGAGGAGATAAGTCAAGACAGCAGTCCGCAGCCAAGGCGCGACTGCTGCCGCACTTTTAATGACCCCGTAAGCCGGAGCCCCGAGCTATGCACAATCTGATAGAGTTTCTGAAGAACCATTTCCACTGGATAGTATTCCTGCTGCTGGAGAGCGCGGGGGCTATCCTGTTCTTCCAGTTCAACGACTATCAGGCCAGCGTATGGTTCACCTCGGCCAACGAGTTCACGGCAACTCTCGACAAGGTCTACTCCGATCTGGCCTCGTATGTGAGTCTGGGCAAGGTGAACCGCGACCTCACGGCGCGCAACATCATGCTGCAGCGCCAGGTGACCCAGCTGCGGGAGATACTCGAGAGCGAGGGCGAGGACTCCCTGGCGCTCGACGAGAAGCAGCGGCGGGCCCTCGACGGCTTCCGCCTCATCCCCGCGACCGTCACGTCCAACTCCATCACCAAGGTCAACAACTTTATCGTCATCGACCGGGGCGAGGCCGACGGGATACGCTCGGAGATGGGCGTGGTGAGCGGCGGCGGCATAGTGGGCATCGTCTTCCTCACGGGCCCGCACTACAGCCTCGTCATGCCGGTGCTCAACAGCAAGTCGCGCATCAGCTGCCGCATACGCGGCCACCGCTTCTTCGGCTATCTGGGCTGGGACGGGGGCAATCCGCTGGTGGCTACGCTCAGCGATGTGCCGCGCTACGCCCGCTTCAAGGTGGGCGACTACGTGGAGACGAGCGGCTACTCGTCCGTGTTCCCGCCCGGGCTCTTTGTAGGGCGCATCATAAACATCGGCAATTCGAGCGACGGCCTCTCCTTCAGGGTCAAGGTGCATCTCTCGACCGACTTTGCCAACCTGCGCGACGTCTGCGTCATAGCCAATCCCGCCAAGCCCGAGATCGACTCGCTGCAGGTCAGGGCGCAGGAGATGGAACAGCCGGAACAGTAAGGCCGTATTGAGAAAGGATTAGCAGTAATACAAGAGAGCTGAGTAGTAAATCAGGAAGGCGAAGCAGTAATACAGAGAATTCGACAGTAATACAAGAGAACAGGTAAGAAGGACGGAATAGACAGAGGAGAGACAAGAGTATGCTTAACAGGTTTCTTAAGACATTGGGATGGTTTGTGCTGACGCTGGCTCTGCAGGTGCTCATCTTCGATCACGTGCATATCCTGGGCCACGCCACCCCGTTTGTTGCGGTCTACTTTGTGATGCTCTTCAACGGCGAGAGCAACCGCAGCGAGATATTGCTGTGGAGCTTTGCGATGGGCATAATAGCGGACACGTTCACCAACACGCCGGGCGTAGCCACGCTCTCGCTCACAACGCTGGCGATGATACAGCCGTGGCTCCTCAAGTTCCACTCCAACACCGAGGACGAGGACGATGTGCCGGTGCCCTCGGCCGCCAAGATGGGCTGGGGGCCGTACATGCGCTACATAAGCGTGGGCGTCATCATCGCCGAGACCATCTTCTACCTGCTCGAGACGTTCTCCTTCTTCAACGCCATCGACCTGCTGCTCAACACCGTGGGCAGCGCCCTGCTCACCATCCTTATCATTGCCGCCATCGAGGGCGTACGCATTAGTAACAAGCGAGCCGCAGCGTAAATGAGCACCAACCTTGAGAACAGGAAGTTTGTAATCGGCGGCATGGCCATCGCTATCGTTGTGGTCTATCTGATGCGCCTCTTTGCCCTGCAGATACTGAGCGATGACTACAAACGCAACGCCGACTCCAACGCATTTCTCAAGAAGATACAATATCCCTCGCGCGGCCTTATCACCGACCGCCACGGCAAGCTCCTGGTGTACAACGAGCCGGCCTACAATCTCATGGTGACCATGGACGAGCAGCACGGCATAGACACGCTCGACTTCTGCCGCACACTCGGCATCACGCGCGACTTCTACATAGCGCGGATGATGGACATCAAGGACAGCAAGAAGCACCCGGGCTATTCGCGCCACACACCGCAGCTCTTCCTGCCGCAGATACCGGCGCGCGAGTTCTCGCAGATAGAGGAGAAGCTGTTCAAGTTTCGCGGCTTCTCGGTGGAGCGGCGCAGCATACGCCGCTATGTCTACGGCGTAGGGGCGCACATCCTGGGCGACGTGGGCGAGGTGTCGCAGCAGAACATCGACGACGACCCCTACTATCAGAGCGGCGACTACATCGGCAAGATCGGTGTGGAGAGCTCCTACGAGCGCGACCTGAGGGGCGAGAAAGGCATGAACATCCTGCTGCGCGATGTGCACGGCCGCATCAAGGGGCGCTACCAGAACGGGCGCTTTGACCGCCGTCCGCAGCCCGGGCGCAACCTCCAGCTGAGCATCGACATCGACCTTCAGGCTCTCGGCGAGCGCATCATGGAGGGCAAGATCGGCGCCATCGTGGCCATCGAGCCCAAGACCGGCGAGATCCTCTGCATGGTGTCCTCGCCGAGCTACGACCCGCGCCTGATGATAGGCCGCAACCGTGGCATCAATCAGAAAAGGCTGCAGCTCAACCCCCGCAAACCTCTGCTCAACCGCGCCATAAGCGGCCAGTATCCCCCGGGCTCCACATTCAAGCCCACGCAGGCTCTCACCTTCCTTCAGGAGGGCATCATCACGCCGGGCACACAGTTCGCCTGCCACCACGGGCTCACCATCGGCCGCTTCCATCAGGCCTGCCACGGCCACGCCTCTCCCCTCTCGCTCGTCCCCGCAATAGCCACCTCCTGCAATGCCTACTTCTCCTGGGGCTTCTACTACATGATGAGCAACCGCCGCAAGTATCGCAACATCGAGGACGCTTTCACACGGTGGAAGGACTACATCGTCTCGATGGGCTACGGCTACAAACTGGGCGTGGACATGCCGGGCGAGCGCCGCGGCATGATCCCCAACGCCGCCTACTACGACAAGCACTACCGCAAGCACTGGAACGGCGTGACCATCATAAGCGACGCCATCGGGCAGGGCGAGGTCAACGCCACCCCGCTCCAGATAGCCAACCTCGCCGCGACGATAGCCAACCGCGGCTACTACATCACGCCCCACATCGTGAGCCGCGTGGAGCACTCGCACATCGACAGCACCTACCACGAGAAGCACTTCACCATGGTGGAGCACCGCTGGTACAACTATGTTGTGCAGGGCATGCGGCAGGCCGTGCTCGGCGGCACCTGCCGCGCGGCCAACCTCCCCGGCATCGAGGTGTGCGGCAAGACCGGCACGGCGCAGAACCGCGGGCACGACCACTCCGCCTTTATCGGCTTCGCGCCCATGAACGACCCCAAGATAGCCATCGCCGTCTACGTGGAGAACGGCGGCTTCGGCGCCGACTTCGGTGTGCCCATCGGCGCGGTCATGATGGAGCAATATCTCAATGGCAAGCTCTCCGCCCACGGCGAGAGGGTAGCCGAAGAATTCCAGCACAGACATATATCCTATGGAACAGGCGAACGATAGACCGACATCTCCCTTCAGACAGATAGACTGGATAACAATAGGTCTCTTTCTGGCCCTCATCATCCTGGGCTGGTTCAGTGTGTGCGGCGCGAGCTACGAGTTTGGCGAGCCGCTGGGCGACTTTTTCAGCTTCTCCTCGCGCGCCGGCAAGCAGCTCATCTGGATAGGCTGCGCGCTGGTCATCGGCTTCGTCATCACGATGCTCGACGACAAACTCTTCGACACCTTCGCCTACGTGCTCTACGCGGCGTTCATGCTCCTACTGCTCGTCACGCCGTTCCTGGCCACGGACATCAAGGGCTCCTACTCGTGGATCAAGCTCGGGAGCCTGAGCATACAGCCGGCCGAGTTCGCCAAGGGGGCCACGGCGCTGGCGCTCTCCAAGTTTATGGGCCACTACGGCTACAACATCGGCAACACGCGCACATTCGCCATCACGCTGGGCATCATACTCCTGCCCATGGCGCTTATCATTATGCAGAAAGAGACCGGCTCGGCGCTCATATATACGGCGTTCTTCCTGGTGCTCTACCGCGAGGGCATGAACGGCAGCTTCCTCTTCGCGGGCTTCGCGGCGGTCATCTACTTCGTCATCGGACTCAAGTTTCAAGACACGCTCGTCGACGGCACCTACACCTCGGTGAGCGAGTTCGCCGTGCTGCTGCTCATCTGGATCTTCACCACCGTCATCGCCCTGCTCTACTCGGACAATCGCCATCAGGACTACAAAGCCGTCGCTTACGGCGCCGGCGCCATCCTGCTCAGCTACCTCTTCTCGCGCTATGTCATCCCCTTCGAGACGGGCTATGCGCTGCTCGCCGTGATAGCCGGCGAGGTGGTGTACATGATCATCAAAGCCCTCACGCTCAAGCGCCTCCGCTACGCCTACGTGGCCCTGTTCGCCGTCGTCTCGACGATATTCTTCTTCTCGACCGACTATGTGATGAACGATGTGCTCGAGCCTCACCAGCAGCAGCGTGTGCGTGTCCTCCTGGGCATGGAGCAGGACCTCAACGGCGCCGGATACAATGTCAACCAGAGCAAGATAGCCATCGGCTCCGGCGGACTGACGGGCAAGGGCTTCCTCAACGGCACACAGACCAAACTGAAATACGTGCCGGAGCAGGACACGGACTTCATCTTCTGCACCGTGGGCGAGGAGAAGGGCTTCATCGGCTGCGCGGTGGTGCTGGTGCTCTACCTGACGCTCATCCTGCGGCTCATCTACCTCTCCGAGCGGCAGAGCTTCGCCTTCGGGCGCATCTTCGGCTACTCGGTGCTGTGCATCCTGCTCTTTCATGTGTTCATCAATATCGGCATGGTGATCGGCCTCACGCCCGTCATCGGCATCCCGCTGCCCTTCTTCAGCTACGGCGGTTCGTCGCTCTGGGGCTTCACCATTCTGCTTTTCGTGTTCCTGCGCATCGACGCGGCACGCAAGAAGTAGCCCGCAGGCACTGCTGTCTGCGCCTCCGGGGAAAGCTTCCCGCCCCGGCGAAAAGCCAATCAGGAGAAGAAGAAATTCTACTCGCAGATAAAATAATTTATCTCGTAGTAGACGATCCGTCTACTCGCAGAAGAATAAATTTATCTCGCAGTAGAATTCGACTGCCTCGCAAGGGCTGATTTTAAGGTATTTGCAAAGGGCCTGAAACTCGCCGCGCACAATCCTCAGCTCACTCTTTTGCGGCGGCTGGCGGCCGCTGAGGCAGCGGTCCTCCCAGCCAGACTTCGCGCAAAACGATACAAGATTTCCACATACAGATGTCCTCAATCTCCTGCACCGCCGCGATAACTTTGCTGTCCGAAACAATAGCCATTTCCCCCATTATTTGAAAAGGTATCCACCACATCTCAAAAAAACTTCCGCTTAACCCAAAAATTACATTTGAGATGAGCAAAATTACATTTGAGGTATTTCAAAACGTCTCAAACATAATTTTGGCCTTCTGGGGACGCTGAAAATCATATAGTTAGAAGGGGCAAAAATTGGCCTTTTGGGAGGCCGCAAGTGCGGGCGCAGAGATTGTTGTGCTGGGAAAATAACTGGGAGGGCCGCTGCAGCGCGGCCCGCATGCCGCGCAAGGAATAGCGCGACCAAATGGCGATAAAAGTTTGGGGGCTAATCTAGCAATGCGGGCCGCTGCAGCGCGGCCCGCATTGCAGCGTTGATTTCCCGCGACAGCGGCCTACGAGCGATGCAACTTTGGCGAAGCCTGAAATCACGAAAAAAGGCGCGCAGCGAAGGCGGCGGAAAATTCGTGCGATAAAGGGCGGAAAGGCCTATATTAACCGTGGCCGTGCGGCATGCAACTCAGAATAAATGACTACTTTTGCAAACGAAGACTAACCGCCTCACGGGCTTCTGGATATCAGTGCTCAGCATGGAGAAAAGTCGTAACGCATTGGATATAAGGGAATGCGCCGCAAACAGCTGTTTAGCGGTGTCCCCCAGATTTATCCTGCACCGCACAGACCAGCAACCCGCCTCCGCTACAAGCTCTATCGACAGCCTGCACCAGGACATTGATGTCCCCGCGCCGGACATATGCAAACCACAAACCATCGCTTGCGGCAACATATCCGGAGCTGGCGAGCATTTGCCGGAGGCTGGTAACCCAATCAAGGCTATCGCCGGCCGGCAGAGGGGCGCAGGCAATCCCGCGACGGCGCATTCCCCCGCCCCGGGCGAGGCCGCCCAAGGCGCGCTGTGCTGGTATCCGATGAGGGTCACGTACAACAGGCAACTGCGCGTGAAGGCGAACTTGGACCGGCTGGGGGTGGAGAATTTCCTGCCGATGCGCGACCATACTGAGCGGCGCAACGGGCGCATCCGCCATTGCCGCCGCCCCGCCATCAGCAATCTCATCTTTGTGCGCAGTACAATGGAGCGCATCACGGAACTGAAGCACACCGACCCCGTATCCGCCCTGATGCGCTATATGACGCGACGGCCTGTGGACCGCCCCGACGCACCGGCGGAGATACTCACCGTGCCCGAGCGCGAGATGGACAACTTTATCAAGGCGACCGCGGGCCCCGAAAGCGAGTACACCTACCTCCGGCCCGACGAAATGCGGGGACACGAGCACGGCCGTGTGCTGATCTGCTCCGGCCCCTTCGCCGGCGTGGAGGGCACCATCAAACGCATCCACGGCACCCGCCGCGTAGTAATCGAGCTCAACGGCATAGGAGGCGTCTGCATCAATTTCATCCCCCGCAGCTCGATGATCGAGATATAACATTCTCTGCCGGGCCGACCGTTCGATGTCTTAAAACGATTTTTATTATATCATTCATCCCTCGCAAAATACAATATACATCGACGGAGGCCCGGGAATTAAAAACAATACGACAAATCATTATGGACAAAAAAATAATCACAGTTACCTCACCACTTCTTCCTTCGCTGGACGACTTTGTGCCACTGCTGGAAGACATTTGGAAAAGAAAGTGGATCACAAATAACGGCCATTTTCACCAGCTTCTGGAAAAGGCGCTGGCTGAATATCTGAAGGTGCCCTACATCAGCGTCTTTACCAACGGTACGCTTCCGCTGATCACCGCGCTTCAGGCCATGCGGATCACCGGCGAGGTGATAACGACGCCCTACAGTTTCGTGGCCACGACACACTCCCTTTGGTGGAACGGCATTAAGCCCGTGTTCGTGGACATCGACCCAAAGACCTGCAACCTCGACCCCAACAGGATAGAGGCGGCCATCACACCGCGGACCACAGCCATCATGCCCGTGCATGTCTACGGCAAACCCTGCGATACGGAAGCTATTCAGGAGATCGCCGACAAATATGGGCTGAAGATCATCTACGACGCCGCTCACGCCTTTGGCGTAGAGGTCAACGGCAAGTCGATCCTCGAGGCGGGAGACATGAGCACGCTCAGTTTCCATGCCACGAAGGTATACAATACTATTGAAGGCGGCGCGCTTATCTGCCATGACGCCAAGACCAAGGACCGTATAGACCACCTGAAAAACTTCGGGTTCTCGGACGAGGTAACGGTCATCGCCCCGGGCATCAACAGCAAGATGGACGAGGTACGTGCCGCCTACGGACTGCTCAACCTAAGGCAGGTAGACAAGGCCATCGAGGCCCGTCACTATGTAGCCATTCGCTATCGCGAGGCCCTGCGCGACGTGCCGGGTATCACCTTTATGGAAGACATGCCGGGCGTCCGACACAACTACTCCTACTTTCCCATCTTCGTTAATGAGGAGCAATACGGCATGAGCCGCGATGAGCTTTACTTCAAGATGAAATCGCTGGGCATCCTCGGCCGCCGCTACTTCTACCCGCTCATCAGCGAGTTCAGCACCTACCGCAGCCTGGAGAGCGCAGCGCCGGAAAATCTGCCGGTAGCTCACAAGATTGCAAACAGTGTCATTTGCCTGCCTATGTATCACACCCTTACCGAGGAGGACGTCCGGAGGGTAATAGACTGCATAAAGAAGTAAATATGGCCGCCAAACAGAAAAAGCTACTCCTTCTCGGAGGCCTGCGCTACCTTCTGCCGGTCATTAAGGCCGCGCACAGGCTGGGCCTTTATGTCATAACCTGCGATTACATTCCCGATAATATCGCGCATAAGTATTCTGACGAATATCACAATGTGAGCATTGTCGACAAAGATGCGGTTCTCGCATTGGCTGAGCGACTGCAGATTGACGGCATTATGTCGTTTGCTGTCGATCCTGGAGTAGTGACGCAGGCATATGTTGCAGAAAAAATGGGCCTGCCTCAGGTTGGGCCGTACGAGTCTGTCTGCATTCTGCAGAATAAAGACCGCTTCAGAGCTTTTCTGGCCGACAATGGGTTCAATGTGCCTCTGGCCAAAGGATTTGGCACAATAGAAGAAGCTGAGGCAGGCACCAAGAATTTTCCCTTGCCGTGCATTGTAAAGCCTACGGACTCCGCAGGCAGCAAAGGTGTGACCCGTGTCGATAGATATTCTGATATGAAGGCCGCCTTACAAGTTGCCTTTGAGCATTCTATATCCGGGCGCGTTATCGTAGAGGAATTCATAGAGAAGCAGGGATGCTCGTCAGATACAGACAGCTTCTCTGTTGACGGTGCATTGAAATTCGTATCTTTTTCCGCACAGAGATTCGATGACGAAGCGGCCAATCCATATACGCCGTCGGCCTATAGCTGGCCGTCTACAATGACAGCAGAGCAGGAGAGCTATCTGACTTCTGAGATACAGCGGTTGCTGAGTCTGCTGCGCATGAAATCCTCCATCTATAACATAGAGACGCGCGTCGGCACAAACGGGAAACCGTATATCATGGAAGTATCGCCCCGGGGCGGAGGAAACCGACTGGCGGAGATGCTCCGCTACGCTACCGGCGCAGACCTGATAGAGAACGCCGTTAAGGCCGCTGTAGGCATGGGGCCGCTGGACATTGGCCAGGCGCCTTATCAGGGCCACTGGGCAGAAATGGTACTCCATTCGGAAAAATGCGGTAAGTTTGACAGGCTCGAAATAGATCCTTCTATCAAGGATAATATCGTAGAAACCGATCTCTGGGTAAAGCCGGGAGACCTAGTAAAAGCCTTCAACGGCGCAAACGATGCTATAGGAACGCTGGTCCTCAAGTTTTCGCGGGGAGAAGATATGATGAAGGTCCTGAATAAGCCTCAGAGCTTCGTGAAAATCCTGATCAGTTGAATGATCATGAGAAGGAATAAAAGCATCGGAGGATTTTTTTCTTTAGAGCTGCCCCGAAATACTAAAGGCGAGCTCTATTCTTCTGCTATAAGGCTCAACTCTGGCCGTTCTTGTCTGGAATATATTCTGATGGCAAGACGGTATCAGAAAATATATATTCCTTACTATACGTGTGATGCCGTACTTGAGCCCATTCGGAAATTAAACATAGACTACTGCTTCTACCACATAGATCCCGATTTTCATATAATCGGAGATATTCATGTCAGAAAGCAAGAAGCCTTGCTGTATATCAATTATTTTGGACTGATGGATGAATATGTCAGCGAGGTCACCGGCAAATTTGCCCCCAATATTATCATAGACAATACTCAGTCCTTCTTCTCCCGTCCTAATAAGGGTGTAGATACGTTCAACACCTGTCGCAAATTTTTCGGCGTAGCCGATGGAGCTTATCTGTTTACCGATTCAGCACTTAATGAGACTTTGCCCCGGGACCACTCTACCGGGCGGATGGCGGCATTGCTTGACCGTATAGACAAGTCGCCCGAAGAGGCTTTCAGCGAGTTTCACTCCGCAGAGCAGTCTCTGTCCGGAAGCGAAATCAAACAAATGTCGAAACTGACCCGGGCTATTATGAGCAGTATAGATTATAAAGAAGTCGCCACGCGCCGACTGCACAACTTTCAGGTACTCGCACGCGCTCTGGACGACAGCAATGAGCTGCATTACAATCCCGGCCCCGGCGCTGTGCCAATGGTCTATCCCTATCTCTGTCACCGTCAGGGACTGAGGCAGCATCTGATAGACCGGAGAATATATGTAGCTAAATATTGGCCTAATGTCGCAGATTTCGCAGGCACAGATAGTCTTGAGGCGGATATGGCCGAGCATCTGACAGCCCTGCCTATTGACCAGCGCTATGATGAAGGAGATATGAACCGCATAATAAATAACATCATATGAAGAAAATAATAGTATTTGGAGCAACGGGAAATGTTGGCTCTTACCTTTTCAAATATGCCGTTGAGTATTTCAAGGGCAGGTATGAGGTCATAGCCTCAGGCCGAAGAGAAACGGACTTCTTTACGAAGAGAGGCTTCGAATATTACTCAGTCGACGTTACAAAGCCTTCGGATATAGAGAAGCTCCCTACAGAGGATGTGTACGCCGTAATGCTGCTAGCTGCTGCTATTCCTTCATATATGGAGCATTATGATGCCAGCAAGTACCTTAATTCTATAATAATTGGCGGTTATAATATCCTGGAATATTGTCGTAAGAATCACGTCGATCGTATTTTATATACACAGACAGTATTTGACATCTCGCTTTACGACCATAAAATTCTGCGCCCAGACCTTCCTCCTAAATTCAGCTATAAGGGCGACCATGCAATGTATGTAATCGCCAAGAACACCATGCTCGAGATGATGAAGCATTATCATGCACAATACGGACTAAAGAATTTCGTATTTCGTCTCCCCACGATATACAGCTACAGCCCATATCCCTACTACTTTCCCAATGGCGTTAAGACTATGCGTCCGGTGTATCAAATTTTTTAAGGCTATGAAAGGTGAGCCTATTGAAGTATACGGTGACGGATCTTACGCCAAGGATATGGTTCACGTATACGATTTTAGTCAGGAGCTATGTAAGGCAGTAGAAGCGAATGTCGATGGAGGGGTTTATAACATCGGAACAGGCGTTCCCGTTACAATTCTGGAACAGATTAAGACTATTATAGAAGTATTCTCTCCTGAAGGTCACAAATCAGAAATCATTATGCGACCCGATAAGACCTGCGGCGGCGGCTTTTTAATGGATATAGAAAATGCAAGAAGAGACTTAGGCTATGAGCCGCGATATTCATGCAAAGATCTTTTTGAAGATTATAAAAAGGAAATGCAAGTCAATAGATTTGCTGAATTACGTCTGAAATAGGAAACGAAATACCGATATTCTGAACTTTCAAAGACAAGTCAACTGCGGCAATTATAAACAATGTCTGACTCGCTAAGACATAAGACGACAAAAGGCCTGTTTTGGAGCAGCGTGGAAACGTTCTCCAATCAGGGAGTGCAATTTGTGATTTCTATCATACTGGCTCGCATCCTCGCTCCCAGCGACTATGGGATTGTTGCAATGACCGTCATATTCTTTGCAATTGCCCAGTCTTTTGTTGACAGCGGTTTCTCAAATGCACTTGTCCGTAAGAAGGATAGGACAGAAGAGGACATGTCAACATGCTTCTATTTCAATATTGTTGTAGGATTTGTAGCATATGCAGTCCTTTATGTCATCTCTCCATGGGTGGCCAACTTCTACAATCAGCCCATATTGTCGCCTATTATTAAGGTATCCGGATTGAATGTCATACTGAGTTCCCTTTGCGTAGTGCAACAAGCTAAGCTGACGTTCAAAATAGATTTTAAATCACAGGCTAAGGTCACACTGACATCCACAATCATATCGGGTATACTAAGCATAATATTAGCCTATATGGGATACGGCGTCTGGGCTCTCGTGTGGCAGGGAGTTGTCTCTACTGTATGCAGCACCATACTGTTGTGGATTATATCCGGCTGGCGTCCGAAGAATGGATTTTCTAAGAGCTCGTTTCACTATCTTTTCGGCTATGGCTCGAAACTTCTTGCATCCGGCTTACTTAACACCCTATACAATAATGTCTATCCCGTCGTCATTGGAAAATTTTATTCTCCCGCCCAGCTTGGCCTTTTCTCACGAGCCCAGGGCTGGGCATCATTGCCATCTTCTAATTTAACAAGAATACTCCAACGGGTCACATTCCCGGTATTAAGTTCCATACAGGACGAAGAAGAACGGCTCCGCACTGATTACAGGCGGTTGCTCCGCATGTCGGCTTTCGTTGTTTTCCCGCTAATGATGATTCTGGCGGCCGTCGCACTACCACTGATCAGGGTAGTTATCACCTCGAAATGGGACGGATGCGCCATATATCTACAGATTATTTGCTTTGCGATGATGTGGTATCCCATACATGCTATCAACCTCAACCTCCTGCAAGTCAAAGGTAGGTCGGATTTATTCCTGCGGCTCGAGATAATAAAAAAAATAATGGGTGTCTGCGTATTGTGTATTACGATACCTTTAGGCATTTTGGCAATGTGCATCGGAATGGTAGTGTCATCTATTATATGCCTGTTCATAAACACATATTATACTGGAAAGCTTATTAATGTAGGGTTTATAAAACAGATGAAAGATTTATTCCCGATATTCTCCATTTCCATTATGTCGGGAGTAACTGCTTTCCTGACAGTAAACTGTCTTGGGGCAGAATGGTTAAAGCTGATCTCCGGTCTGTTAGCCGGAGGTATTGCGTATATTCTGTTTACATGGTTCTTCGCTAAAGAAGAATTCAATTTTACCTTAAATATATTGCGTAAAAGATGAAAGAGGAAATAATGGTTACTATTCACTGTACAGTATATAACCACGAGCCTTATCTGAGGCAGTGTCTGGACGGCTTTGCAATGCAGCAGACGGACTTCCTATTTGAAGCGGTTGTCCATGACGATTGTTCTACCGATGGCTCTGCAGCGATCATTAAGGAGTATGCAGAGAGATATCCCAATATCATTAAACCCATATTTGAAAAAGAGAATCAGTATTCCAAGCACGACGGCTCTTTGAGGCGCATTTTGCAAGCCCATACACACGGGAAATACATTGCTATCTGCGAGGGCGACGATTATTGGACAGACCCTACAAAATTGCAAAGGCAAGTAAATTTCATGGAACAGAGCCCCGACTATGCTGCGGTTGCAGAAAACGGATGGATATTACAAACAGATATCAATAGAAAAAAGGAATTCAGCTTCTTGCCAGAAAGAGATATAAATATAACAGAATTAATCGAAGGTCGCAAATTTCCGACAGCATCAGTACTTTATAGAGCTTCGTTGGAAGAAGATTACCAAAAATATAATTATAGCATAGATACTTTTTTGTGGTGCTACCTGACCACAAGAGGCAAATTCAGATATTTTACCAACAAATCTTCTGTTTACAGACGTGGACCGCAGGGAATAACAGAATATACCGATCCTCTTAAATGGGCAAAAATTGTGGAGGTGCTGAACCTTAATCTGATAAAGTACTTCGGCGATCACTTTGATGTCAGAATCGCCAAAAGAAATATCAAGAACAATTACATGGGGGCACTTAAAAAGTACTTGTATCTGCATAAAAGGAACGACAGCTACAAAGCCTGCCTCAGGAAATGTTTCTCCATGGCACCTGTACGGACGTCACTGACTCTGCTCAGGGGCTTAATCTCCACAGCTCACAGACAATACATAAACATGTGCCAACATGCTTAATCTCGCAATAGCTTCGCCATCAGATTCCGGTTGTCCGGAGACATTCATTCAGTCTCATATCAACGGTATCAAGGAAAATGTTATATACTTTTATGGATATCCTATTCCTAAATATGTAAAAGGAGAAGGCTTGTTCTCTATAGATTATGATCATCTGTATGATAAAAAAGCATGGATACATTTACTATCACACATTAATCTATTGAAATATAGAAAAAGCGGATTAAGCCTTAAGGAGTACATTTTTGCGGAATCACTAAAAAATCACAAGATAGACGTATTGTTAGCAGAATATGGTACAGCAAGTGCTGACGCTGTGAATAGCTGCAGATATGCAGGCATACCATTAATCGCCCATTTCCATGGTTTAGACTGTAGCCGCCATGATGTATTGAAGGCTTATAAAGACCGGTATCAAAGGCTCTTCGAATATGCTTCAGCTGTTGTTGCAGTATCACATACCATGGAGAAACAACTTCGCTCATTAGGTTGCCCACAGAACAAATTGGTCTATGCACCATGTACGCCAGATAAAGACTTCTTCAACTTGCAACCGTCGCTGGAAAACTTGCAGTTTATCTTTGTAGGGCGTTTCGTCGATAAAAAAGCACCTTATATAATATTGTATGCTTTCAAAAAAGTTACCGAACGATTCGCGTCTGCAAAATTAATAATGGGTGGAGACGGTCCTTTACTAGAAACTTGTATTAATTTAGCCAAGTTATGGAAGATAGATAATAACGTTTATTTTCCTGGCAGGATTACTTCTATTCAATACAGACATTATCTTTCGGAGAGCAGAGCTTATGTACAGCACTCCATTGTGGCCAGAAATGGAGACTCTGAAGGTACACCCGTATCCGTCATGGAGGCTTCGGCCGCAGGATTACCTGTCATTTCTACATATCATGCCGGCATTCCAGATGTGATTATAAATGGAGAGACTGGGCTACTTTGCAATGAGAAGGATGGAGATATGATGGCAGAAAATATGATTCGGATAGCAAGCGATATCTCATTAGCAAAGAAACTTGGGCGCACTGGGAAACAATATATGCGAAACCACTATTCGAAGGATTGGCAAATGAAAGTCCTGACCGATACTGTTGAAGAAGCTGTCAAAAGCTACAAGCAATTAAAATAAGGAGGACTATTTATATTGTAGCAATAGCGCTATAATAGACTGCGGCTTTTATTTTGCGGACATCCTCTGCTATATTAAGGCCCTTGAAAAAACATTCCATTTTTCTAAAAGCACAATAACACATGCTTAAATATTCAATCATCATTCCCCATCATGACATTCCTAAGTTACTACAGAGGTGCATCGCATCTATACCCCGGCGCGACGATACCGAAATCATTGTGGTGGATGATGCCAGCAGTAAGGGGAATCTGCAGGCCGTCCGGAAAATATGTAATGAGCGTCCTGAGCAGATAAAGTTAATAGAGCGGGACAAGAACGGAGGAGGCGGCGCCGCCCGTAACGACGGTCTGAAGGCAGCAAAGGGAGAACTCGTCATCTTTTGTGACTCTGATGATTTCTTCAATTACTGCGTAGGTGACATACTCGATGAATACCGGAATACAGACTGCGATATAGTCTATTTCAAGTCCAATTGCGTAGACAGCGAGACCTATGCTAATGGGGACAGAACAGGCTACCTTAATGCAATGGTAGATTCGTGGTTCAGGGACAAGGCGGAGGGCGAGGACAAGCTCAGATATTTCTTCGGAGTACCTGTATGCAAAATCATAAAAAAGCGAATTATAGACCAGCATCATATCGCCTTTGACGAGACTCCGATTCATAACGATACTACGTTTGCTTATACTCTGGGGTATTATGCAGGGAAAATCACGGCAGACAGACGGTGTCTCTATTGCGCTACGACAAGAGCAAACTCGGTAAGCAAGCAAAAAAGCGCAGAGATGATTCTTACTACCATCTCAATATTAGGCCGGGAGGTAAAATTCTTCAGGGCCATCGGCCGTCACATTGCAGAAGATGGACTTAGCCAGAACCTTTATATTCTCTTGAGAAGAAAAGATTTCACTAATTTCAAAAACGGGTTCAGCCTTCTTCTAGAACAGGGATTTAATCTTCACGATCTGTATGACACTTATTGCAAAGAAGTCGCGAAGGCATCAATTACTTCAACAATATGGACTGTTTTATACTCTCCAATACTTTATTTAAAGATAAAGAGTTTTACCTATATTCCATTGTCTTTAGTATACACGTATAAGAAGAATCATTAATCATTATAATCATGAAAGAGATTAGAATTGCTGTCATTGGCCTCGGGTATGTGGGACTGCCGCTGGCAAGGCTGTTTTCTACTAAATTTAAGACCATTGGCTACGACCTGAACAAACAGCGCGTCGATGCCCTTATGCAAGGACACGACGCCACGCTGGAAGTAAGCGATGAGCTACTACATGACGCCATTCGTAATCATGGGTTCCGTTGTACCGCAAATCTCGAGGAAATCAAAAGTGCAAACTTCTATGTCGTGGCAGTACCTACGCCGGTAGATGCGAACAATCACCCTGACCTGAAGCCCTTGTGGGGCGCGAGCGAAACGGTTGGCAAGGTCATCTCAAAGGGAGACATCGTTGTTTATGAATCCACTGTATACCCGGGTGTAACCGAAGAGGAATGCCTGCCCGTAGTAGAAAAAACTTCCGGACTAAAATATAACAAGGACTTCTTTGCTGGCTATTCTCCAGAGCGTATCAACCCCGGCGACAAGCTCCATACGGTGGAGAAGATTAAGAAAGTCACCTCCGGCAGCACCCCTGAGATAGCAGACATCGTGGACAGAGTCTACAACACCGTTCTCGTCAATGGCACTCACAAGGCTCCTTCTATCAAGGTGGCCGAGGCCTCCAAGATCATCGAGAACTCCCAGCGCGATGTAAACATTGCCTTCATGAACGAGCTGGCAAAGATTTTCAACGCCATGGGCATCGACACTCACGATGTCATAGACGCAGCCTCGAGCAAATGGAACTTCATCAAGCTCAGTCCCGGCCTTGTCGGTGGCCACTGCATCAGCGTCGACCCCTATTACCTCATACAGAAGGCACAGGTCTACGGCGTGCTACCGCGCGTCATGTCAAACGCCCGCAGGCTCAACGACGGCATGGGCGACTATGTGGCTGGTCAGATGATAAAGCTTATGAACAAGAAGGGCGTTCTGGTAAAGGATGCCAGGATTCTATTGCTCGGTATCACCTTCAAGGAGAATTGCCCGGACATCCGCAACACCAAAGTCGTGGACATCTATCATACATTGAAAGAGTATACGGACAATATTGTTATCTACGATCCTTGGGCGGACCGTGACCGAGTGAAGAGCGCCTACGGCATAGACATAATGAACGACGGACTCGATGCACACAAGAGGCTTTATGACGCCGTGATGCTATGCGTGGCGCACAATGAGTTTAAGAGTTGCAATATGCGCGACTTCCTTGCTGACAGAGACAAGGGTGTTGTGTATGATGTAAAAGGCATCGTAGACAGAAAGCAGATAGATGGAAGATTATAAATACAAGCTCTCTATTATAATTCCGATGTACAACGCAGAGAAGTACATCGGAAATTGTCTTGACTCCGTCTTCGGTTCCGACCTTCCTGCCAGCAGCTATGAGGTAGTAGTTGTAAACGACGGTTCTGCAGACAAAGGCCCGGAGAATGTTGCCGAATACATTAAGGACCACCCTAATCTATCTTATTACAGTCAGGAGAATCAGGGGCAGAGCACTGCCCGCAACTACGGGATCCGCGTTGCGAAGGGAGAATATGTCTGGTGTGTGGATGCAGACGATATGCTGGATAAACATTTAGTCCCTATATTAGAGCTTCTCAATGAAAATAGAGAGTTAGACATTCTGGCCGTTCAATTAAAGCAAGTAAAAGAAGACGGCACCTTTGTTAAGATCGAATGCGATCAACCTGCATTAGCCCATAATATGAGAATGAGCGGCAGAGAAGCCATAATCGATGGATATAATCCTTCATCCGTATGTGCGCTTATTATTAAAAAGATACTCATTATTGAACGGCATTTATTTTTCAAGGTGGGTATAACACATCAGGATGTTGAACTGTCTTATAGACTCTTTGCTCACGCCGAAAAAGTATATTTCTCTGATTTGCATCCATACGTATATATACTCCATCCAAACTCTACAAGTCAATCTTCCAAGCCGGAAAAAAAGATAAAGTACCTTTCTGACGATATAGTAATTATTAAGTCATTTCAAAAGTTATCTAAAGACTTTGAAAGTAAAGACAAAGTGTTGAGCGAAGTAATTATGACTCGCTCTAAAGACATTCTATTTGGCATGGTTTATAACTTATATGTCAATAGGAGCAAATGGAAAAGTAACGGAATCAACAAAGCGGTTATAAACAAAATGCGAGAAGCAGGACTGTATCCGTTAACTACACAATTCGGCAATTGGAAAAAGAATCTGTTTACTTTCATTCTTAATCGAGAATCCTTAATCAGTTAGAATGAGCTTTTACAAGAAAACCGTATCATGACGCGGGTTTCACTTATCTCTCTATCCACTCCTACGTTCAATAATGTAAGGGCGGCATCTGCCCTGCCTTTTCACCTTATCTGGGGTGCTAAGGAATCCGGAAATTATTCCTTTGAGATATGGAGCTACAATATCAACGACATTGATGATGCCGGAATTAGAGAAACAGAAAAGGCCTTAGACGCCAAGATACATATCCTACAGCGTCCATCTTGGATAAAGCTGATGCTACGCCTTCACCTCTCAGCGCTCAGAGCGTTCCTGCGCTATCCATTTCTGGCCTATTGCCAACTGTCTAAGGGGGACGTGAATGACATCAAAGATAGTCAACCGGACATTATCTGGATTTATGGAGAGGAACTAGCCGGCCTGGCAAGGCTTTTTCCCAAGAGCCGCCGCATCGTAACTATGCCCGACTCTGAAGCCATGTACTATCATCGCGTTCTGGCCATCAATTTTATGACCAGAACAGCCCTACAAAAGATACGCTATTGCTTCGGCTATCGCCAATATCGCACTATGGAGCGAGAGCTTTGGACTAAAGAAGTTACTTACCACTTTGTAGGTGAGGCAGACGCTGCATTCTACAAGGGAGAAAACCCTGCGGCCAAAGCCTTATTCCTCCACCATCCGCACTATGCCTATACACCGCGCAATATAGCTTTTCATCACCCCCGCATACGCTTACTCTTTGCTGGTCGTTGCGACATTTACAGTGCTCATGCCTCTGCGTCGCTCATCGACGCAATGATAGCACATAGTCAGGAGCTTCGCGATAGCTACGAGGTCACATTTCTCGGCGCCGGATGGGAACATCTATGCGAAAAGATGACTAAAGCAGGATGGAAAGCGCACATCGTTCTCTTTGCTCCAGACTATATCGCAGAACTACAGCAGCACGACATACAGATCAACGCTATAGATGTCGGAACAGGCACAAAGGGCAAAGTACTTGATGCCATTGTCAATGGGCTCTTGGTAATAGGTACACCACTTGCACTCGAAAACATAGCGGTAAAAGACGGAGAGAGTTGCATCATTTACCGCCATCCTGACGAAGCCATAGACATCCTGCGTAAAATCCCCTCAAGCGCGAACATCTATGAACGAATGGCCTCTCAAGGCAGAGACAATGTTCTGCTATTTCATTCGCCGAGTCAGATAGCCCAAGAGCTGTTTGGCGATACCGCAAACAATCTTTCATCCGTCGACTACACTACTGATTAATCATTCTCACTATACCGGCTGCCTCCCATAGGGCGAAGTCGGAGCAAATATCATTTATCCCCATGTGGCTATATCTAATAATATTCTTCGTTCCAATACTTTTTTATGTTCTCATAGGTGACACAGCTCAGAAGAAGAACTCATTCTTATTGTTTATTTATCTGTTCTTTTTAGCTTTCTTCGTGGGTATATCCGACATGCTTGGCGGTTACGACCGATATATCTACGGAGAAGTGTTCGACCGCATTGCTGACGTCACCACCAATGGTGGCAGCTACTATTCTATCAGAAACTCATTCATCTTTAAAGGAGAGTGGGGTTACTACCTGCTCAATGTGCTGATATCACAATATACGGCCAACAGATATATCTTTATTCTCACGATTACTATTCTGATCTACACCATGCTTTTCGTCGATCTCAAGAGATATGCGTCCAACTATCCTTTTGCGCTTATTCTCTTCATGGGTCTATGGTTTTTCTTTAGCTTCACCTACCTGAGACAGGCATTGGCGGCTACTGTGGTCTGGTTAGGCGTACGTTATATAGCTGAGCGAAAGCTGCTGAAATTTCTCATCGTCTGCGCCATAGGATATTCCTTACACAATTCGGCCTTGATATTTCTGCCCATGTATTTCGTGCCTATCCGACGGTTTGACACAGAAAAGGTGCTTATAGTTATGGGCATTACCCTTATCTTGGGGCTTTCTCCAATACCCAACGCACTTTTCAATGCATATGGTGAAGTTTTTGAATACGAGAGGAACAATGCTGTAGATGCATCTTCTGCATTCAGAATAGAATATTTTCTGGAAGCGACATTCTTTCTCTTCATAATTCTCACCAACTATCGCAATATTACGCCTACGCGCATGAATATTGTGCTTTTAAACATGGCCATCGTGTTCTGCGGCGTTCTTTTGTTCTTTATACGAAGCGATAACGGAGGACGCCTAAGCTGGTATTATATGATAGGATTGATAGCAACTCTTACCAACATCTGTTCGTCAAGAACTATAAAAGCCTACGTACCTGTGCTAATGATTGTATTATGCTTTGGATTATATATCCGTATATATACTAGCTGGAATGCCAATATGTATCTCTATCCATACAAAACATTTATGACCAACGGATATCGCAACGGAGATGCGTGCTGGCAGAATTACGAATACGATCACAATTATGATTACAATAAGCTCTATCGCCCGGCCTTCAGGTAAAACTATGATAGACACTTTTTTCGGTCTTTCTTTTTTATAGAGAGAATGGATTTAGTAAGATTAATTCGCATCTAAAGTATGCTTTTCACAGTTTTTACGCCTACGTTCAATCGCGCTGCGCTCCTGCCTCGGCTCTATGAGAGCCTGTGCAGGCAGACTTTCCGAGACTTTGAATGGGTAATCGTGGACGACGGTTCGACGGACAACACTGCCGCGGTCGTAGACGGATTTCGCGGCAAGGAGAACCTGTTCCCGATACGATACTTCCGAAAAGTGAATGGCGGCAAGCATACCGCCATCAATTACGGCGTGCAGAAGGCCAGCGGGGAATTGTTTCTTATCCTCGACAGCGACGATGAGCTACCCATGGACAGCCTGAACAAGATAGCCGAGGCATGGCAATCTGTTACGAGCCTGCCTGCGAAGGGCAAGCAAATAGGAGGAATATGCGGGTACATGGCCCACAGGGACGGGACCGTTATCGGCCACCCGACGATCAACGGTGTTGCTGATTCAATCGAACTTAGATACATATACGGCGTGACGGGAGATATGTGCGAAGTATTCCGGACAATGGTTCTGAGAGAATTTCCCTTTCCCGAGATACAGGGCGAAAAGTTTTGCCCTGAAGTCTTAGTATGGAACAGGATCGCTACTAAATACACTCTTAAAATATTTCCAGAGATAATCTATCTGAGGGACTACCTGCAAGGCGGCCTTACAGACAATATTACCCTCGTGAGGATGCGGAGCCCGGCGGCCTCCATGATGACCTACTCCGAGATGACGCGCCTCGCCGGCATTCCGTTCAGAGCGCGACTGCGGGCGGCCATCAACTACTGGCGTTTCCGCCTATGCCGCAGGCCGTCCACACCACGCGTGCCTATCGGGCACCGCTGGATGTGCGCCTTTCTGCCGGGCCTTCTCCTTCACCTTAATGACGTTCGCACGCTATCATGAGGATTCTGCAAGTCATAACATCCCTGCGGACCGGCGGGGCAGAGACGCTGGTGGTCAATCTGGTGCCGAGGCTCAGGGCGTTTGGTCATGAAGTAGATGTCTGCGTGTTCAATGGCGAGGAGACACCGCTCATGGAGCGCCTGCGGCGTGAGAACCCGGGCATACGCATCTTCCGCCTCGGGAGCGGCTATTACAATCCGCTCTACATTCCCCGTCTGGCCCACATCATGCGCCGCTACGACATTGTCCACAGCCACAATTCCTCTCCCCAGCTCTTCACGGCCATTGCCGGCACATTCTGCCACACCGGCCTCTGCACTACCGAGCACAACACATCCAATCGCAAACGCCATTGGAAGTGGTACGCCCCCATTGAGAGCCGCATGTACTCAGCCTACGACCATATCATCTGCATCAGCGCCATCGCCGAAGAGAAGCTGCGCGAATACATGGGCGGCGACTGGCTGCGGAAGGACTCAAAGCTTTACAATCGCATCACGACGATCAACAACGGCGTGGACGTCCGCGCCATCCACGATGCCCGGCCCATTGAGGGCTTGCACCCGGAGGGGCGGTTTGTTATCACTATGGTAGCGGGCTTCCGCGATTCCAAGGATCAGGACACTCTGCTGCGCGCTCTCGCCCGCCTGCCTGAGAATTATGAGGTATGGCTTGTGGGCGGCGGCGAGAGAATGGAGACAGTGCAGAGACTGGCCACGGACCTCGGCATCGGCGACCGCGTGCGCTTTCTCGGGGTACGCACCGACGTGCCCGCGCTTCTCAAGAGCTCTGAGGTCATTGTCATGTCATCCCACTGGGAAGGCCTCTCGCTTTCCAACATCGAAGGCATGAGTGCCAGTCGGCCATTCATAGCCTCGGACGTTGACGGTCTCAGGGAAGTTACGGCCGGCTACGGTTTGCTTTTCCCCCATCGCGACGACGCAGCCCTAGCAGAACTGCTGATACGTCTGCACGACGACCATGCCTTCTACGCCGCTACTGCTGAGGCTTGCTATCGTCGCGCCCTCGATTTTGATATTGCTTCCACCGCCAAGGCCTACAACGAGGTCTACCTTCGCATCTACTCCTCGAGGCAGTATAACCCCTGAGCTCATACCGCACATCACATAGGTGAATATTCTCCGCCGATTGTACAATAGCCTGCACAGCGGGCCGCTCTACCGCCAGAGCTTCCGCCTCTTGAGCGCCCTGTCACGCCTGCTGATATTCCTCAGCGGGCGTCGCTTGCATTTTGGCGGGGACGAGAAGCGCCGGCCGCTGTTGCTGCTCACCGTAGCCTTCGGCAATGCAGCCCTCATCCGAGAGCAGAACATACGCCTGAAGCATTACGTCAGGGACAAGGGCTACCTGCGCATCGTGGCCGACAACTCCGTTTCCCGCAGCGCGCGGCGCGAGATAGCGGCCGTATGCCGCGAGAGCGGTGTGCGCTATGTCGCCGTGCCCCATTTCCTGAGCCGCTTCTTCAGCCTCCCGATTATCCCCAACCGTTTCAGCCTCTCCCACGCCACGGCGCTCAACTGGGCCGTAGCGCGCATCATCTCCCCGCTCCGCCCCGCCGTCACGGCGCTACTCGACCACGACCTGATGCCCACCGGCGAGATTGATTTCGCCGCCCGCCTCGGAGCGCAACCGTTCTACGGAGCGCTGGTTGAGCGCAATGGCCTCACGTACCTCTGGCCGGGCTACGCAATCTTCCGCACCGACGTGCTCCTCGCCTGCCGGCCCGACTTCTTCCCGCTCTACATAGGCCGCACATGGCTGGACGTAGGCGGTATGCTCTACAGGCGCCTCTACTGCCGCTACGACATGACCAGCCTGCCCCTGGCGCGGGCCAAGACGAAGCGCATCACGGTCACCCCCGGGCTCACCCGCTACAACGACATCCTTCACACCGACTGCATCGATCGCTTCGACGGCCTCTGGGTACATCTCGTCAACGGCAGCAACTATACCCGCTCCGCCAAGAAGTCTGACATGCTAAGAGAATGCCTCAGGCTATTGCGCGAGAACGATGCTAAGCGAGAGGCCGAGGAGAATAATACGCAACGCGGGGGAGGAGAATAATCCCTGAATCGGCCGCGCCGGACTCACGCCGGACAATAACCTAAGCCGCATCACTGCCATAGCGCAGAGGTGCGGCTCATTTTGTGCCGGCCCGCTACCCCGCCGCGCCTTTGTTCTGAGGAGGAAAAGCAACTTGCATTCTGTTCGCGCCAAGATCATGCGGCAGGAGGATAGAGAAGTTAGCTTCGCCAAAGCCCTTTCGTACATTCCTTCGCGCTCTCTAATGCGGTGAAGCGGGCCGCGCTGCAGCGGCCCTCCCAGCTAACGCCGCGCAAAACCGTATCGCGAATCTCGTATTCCATGCTAACTGCGCGCAAAACATTGGCGCGCGTCTCTGCTCCAAGTCAGCCTTCGCGAAAAACGATACAAGCTTTTCGCTTATCAAAGTCCTCATTCCCCGGCGCCGCCGATATAACTTCGCCATCCGAAACAACTGGCGCTGCCCCAGTTTTTAGAAAAGGCATTCCCCACTCTTCAAAAAACCTTCCGCAAAACTCAAAAACTACATTTGAGATGAGGAAAAACATGTTTGAGGTAGTTCTCCTCATCTCAAATGTAATTTTGGCCTTCAGGAGAAGCTGATTTTCAATACGTTGCAAAGGGCCAAAAACTACCCTTCGGGGCGTCGCGAATGCGGGCTCGGAGATTGTAGTGCGCGGGGTATTCCGGGAGGGCCGCAGCCCTTCCCAGTTAGCTTCGCCTTATGTCACATTCCTCATTCCGCCGCGCCACGCCCCGAGACGGGAAGCTGGCAATATACCTTCATCTGCCATTCGTTCCGTGCGGCGGGCGGCGCAGCATCTATAGCGGAGCAAGGCGGCTTTGAGGGAAATTTATTACTTTTGCACCAGAGAGGAATAAATATGAAAGAATACGTATACAGCGACCGCAAGGCCGAGACAGCCATTCTCGTCGGCTTGATCACAGAGCATCAGACCGAGAAGAAGACCAACGAATATCTCGACGAACTGGAATTTCTCGCCGAGACGGCCGGCGCGCATACCATCAGGCGCTTCACACAGCGCATAGCCCACGCCGACTCCGTGACCTACGTGGGGAGCGGCAAACTCATTGAGATACGCGACTACATCAAGCAGCGCGCCGACGAGGGCGAGGAGACGGACATGGCCATCTTCGACGATGAGCTCTCCGCCCGCCAGATACGCAACATCGAGAAGGAGATAGGCATCCGTGTTCTCGACCGCACATCGCTCATCCTCGACATCTTCGCCATGCGGGCCAAGACCGCGACGGCCAAGACGCAGGTGGAGCTGGCGCAATACAAATACATGCTGCCGCGACTGCAGAGGATGTGGACTCACCTCGAACGCCAGGGCGGCGGCAGCGGCGGTGGCGGCGGCAAGGGTTCGGTGGGCCTGCGCGGCCCGGGCGAGACACAGCTCGAGATGGATCGCCGCATTATCCTCAATCGCATGTCGCTGCTCAAGCGCCGCCTCGCCGAGATAGACCGCCAGAAGGCCACACAGCGCAGCGGCCGCGGGCGCCTCATCCGTGTGGCCCTCGTGGGCTATACCAACGTGGGCAAGAGCACCATCCTCAACATGCTGGCCAAAAGCGACGTGTTTGCCGAGAATAAACTCTTCGCCACGCTCGACACCACCGTGCGCAAGGTGGTCATAGACAATCTGCCCTTCCTGCTCTCGGACACCGTGGGCTTCATCCGCAAGATCCCCACCGACCTGGTCGACTCCTTCAAGAGCACCCTCGACGAGGTACGCGAGGCCGACCTCCTGCTCCATGTGGTGGACATCTCCCACCCCGACTTCCCCGAGCAGATAGACGTCGTAAACCGCACCCTCGGCGAACTGGGCTGCAGCGAGAAACCGGTCATCATGGTGTTCAATAAGACCGACGCCTACCGCTGGGTGGAGAAGGACGCCGACGACCTCACGCCCGCCACCGAGGCCAATGTATCGCTCGATGAGCTTCAGAAGACATGGATGGCCAAGACGGGGCCGGACTGTGTGTTCATCTCGGCGCGCCACAAGGACAACATCGAGGGCTTCCGCCGCCTGCTCTACGAGCGCGTGCGCTACCTCCATGTGCAGAAATATCCCTACAACGATTTCCTCTATCCCATAAGCGACGATTAGTCTGCCGCACCGCTGAGCCGTAGCCATGACAGCCTATCTGATATACCGCATCGTCTCTCTGCTCTACTTTCTGGTAGTGGCAGCCGCCATCATCGTGGTGATACTGGAGAAGCGGCAGCCGGTCAAGACGATGGCGTGGACGCTGGTGCTCATTGCCCTGCCGGTGGTGGGGCTGGTGCTCTTTTTCTTCTTCGGCCAGGATGTGAGAAAGGAGCGCCGCTTCCAGAGGCGCGAGATCAATATGCTCAAGCGCAAGGCGCTCTCCCGCTACTTGCCCTATGACAAGGCCAATGTGCCGGACGAATACTTCCGTCTGGCCTCGTTCTTCACGCTGGGCACCTACGCGCCGCCCTTCACGCTGGGCGAGACGGAGCTCTACACCGGCGGCGAGGACAAGATGATAGCCCTCCTCAGGGACATAGCCGCGGCGCGCGAGCACATCAACATCGAATATTTCATTATCGAGGACGACGCCATCGGGCGCCTGTTCCGCGACTTCCTGCTCGACGCCGTGAAGCGCGGCGTCAGGGTGCGCCTCATGTACGACGACGTGGGATGCTGGTCGGTGAAAAACAAATACTTCGCCGAGATGAGCCGCGGCGGCGTCATGGTGAGCAACTTTATGCCCGTGCGCTTCGCCCGCCTCACACGCCGTGTCAACTATCGCAACCACCGCAAGATAGCCGTAATCGACGGCAAGGTGGGCTACATAGGCGGCATGAACATCGCCATGCGCTACCTCTACGGGGCTAACGGCGAAGGCTGGCACGACCTGCACATGCGGCTCACGGGCAATGCCGTCTACGGCCTGCAGCAGACCTTCGTCACCGACTGGTATTACAACAGCGGGGAGCTCATCGAGGCCGGCGACCTCTACCCGCCCTCGCCCGAGACGGAGGCGGAGAACCGCGGCGCCGTCCAGATAGTGCCCGCCTCGCCCGCCTCGTCCCAGCCCTACATCATGGCCGGCTTCGTATGGGCCATCCTCAACGCCCACCACTATTTCTACCTCTCCACGCCCTACCTCATGCCGACGGAGCAGGTGCTCTGCGCCCTCCAGATGGCCGCCACCGCCGGCGTGGACGTCAGGATCATGGTGCCCCGCGGCTCGGAGCACTACTGGATCAAGGTGGCCAACGAGTCGTACTACGGCGACATGCTCAAGGCCGGCGTGCGCGTCTATGCCTACGGCCCCGCGTTCCTCCACTCCAAATATTTCGTATCGGACGACATGCTCTCGACCGTCGGTTCGACCAACACGGACTTCCGGAGCTTCGAGGAGGACTTCGAGGTGAACGCCTTCATCTACGACCGCCCCTTCGCCGAGCGCCTGCGCTCCTGTTTCGAGCGCGACATGCTCTCCTGCGAGGAGATCGACGCCGAGCGCTGGCGCCACCGTAGCGGCTTGCAGAAGGTGGCCGAGAGCTTCGTGCGCATCGTCTCGCCCGTGATGTAGAGCCGCCCCAGCGCCGTGCCGGCAATTCTACTGCGCAACGCCGCGCCGGCAATTATACTGCGCAGCGCCGCACCGACATTTCTACTGCGCAGCGCCGCAGCGGTGGGGCTTATGATAAATCCGACGCCGTTTCCAAGCTTGTTCTTTATCCATTAAATCTACCTTCTTCCCCGCCTCAGAAACCGGTTTTTCATCGCAGGAAAAGTCCCCGTGAGAGAAGACGAAATTCTACTCGCAGATAAAATAATTTAGCTCGCAGTAGACGATCGTTCTACTCGCAGAAGAAAAAATTTATCTCGCAGTAGAATTTTCCCCGCTCGCAGGCGCTTATTTCCGCAAGCTTTCAGCGGGTGATTTGAGCCCGTTCCGGGGCGGACGCCGCGCGTCTCCTTCTCTACGGCATTCGTTCCGCCCGGTCTGCTGTTCACGCCGGGAGACATAATGCCGAAGGCCATCCCGCCCAGAAGCGGAATGGCCTTCTCTATAAACTTATACTGACCCGCGCGAAGCGCGGTTTATTCTCCTCAAAAACCTGCCTTTGACCCGGCCCTGCGGGAGGGATTTCCCTGAAAGCCAGAAGCTGCCTCCGCTCTGCGGGACGGGGACGGGTGCGGCGATTTACTTGGTCACAAACTTATAGCGGTTGAAGGCCTTGCTGTGGCCGAGGAACTCCATCAGCTGGCGGTTCACCTCGAGGTGCTTGCTCATGGACATGGTCCTGACGTTGGCGAACTTGCCCGCCTTGGAGAACGTGAGCGAGAGGGCCGTCTTGCCCGGGTTCTCGTCGATCAGGGCGAGGAAGTCCTCCACCTCGAGCTCCTCGAGCTCGTCGACGTTGATGTCTATCACGACCTCCTCGATGCCGGTGCTCTTGATGTCGGAGAGGTACTCGACGCTCTTGACCACTGTCTGCGGCCGCGAGGCGTCGAAGCGCCCGGGCTCTACGCTGACCTTGATCATCACGGCGTAGCCCACCTTGAGATAGTTCTGCCACTGTGCCCACGCAGCGCCCCAGAAGGGTATCTCGCCCTCGCCCTCAAAGTCCTCGAAGCGGACGATGCCGTAGGGGTTGCCCTTGCGGGAGATGCCGCCGCGCACATCGGTCACCATGCCGCCCAGCACGAGCTGGCTGCCTATCTGCTTCGACTTCTCGTCGTACTCGCTGAAGTGGGTGTTGCAGAGCTTTGCGATGATGGCGGCGTAGGGGTCGAGGGGATGGCCGGAGAGGTAGATGCCCACGAGTTCGCGCTCCTTCTCGAGGCGCAGGATGTTGCCCCAGGTGGGATAGTTCTTGGGCAGGGCGGGATGCGGGATGTCGAGGCCGCCGATGTCGTCGAAGAGAGACGCCTGCACCTGCTGGCGGTCGTTCTGCACACTCAGGCCGTAGTGGATGAGGAGCTCGATATAGTTCTCCTTGCCGGAGCCCGGGGCGAAGTAGGCCTCCCGCTCCAGACCGAAGCTGTCGAGCGCGCCCGAGAGGGCGAGACACTCGATGGCCTTCCTGTTAACCGCGGCGAAGTTGGTGCGCTCCATAAAGTCGTAGATGTCCTTGTAGGGGCCGCCCTTCTCGCGCTCGGCGACGATGGCGCGGGCCGCCGCCTCGCCCATGCCCTTGATGGCGGAGAGTCCGAAGCGTATCTCGCCCTTCTGATTGACACCAAACTCGATGTAGCTCTCGTTGACGTCCGGCCCCAGGGTGTGTATCCTCATCTTGCGGCATTCCTCCATGAGTTTGGTGATCTCGCCGATGTCGCTGAAGCGCCGCGTCATCAGGGCGGCCATGTATTCGGAGGGATAGTGCGCCTTGAGATAGGCCGTCTGGTAGGCCACCCACGAGTAGCATGTGGCGTGCGACTTATTGAACGCGTAGGATGCAAACTTCTCCCAGTCGCCCCAGATCTTCTCGAGCACCGCGGGGTCGTGGCCGCGCTCCTTGCCCTGCGCGATAAACTTGGGCTTCATGGCGTCGACGATGGCTTTCTTCTTCTTACCCATGGCCTTGCGGAGCTTGTCGCTCTCGCCGCGCGTGAAGCCGGCCAGCTGGCGGCTGAGGAGCATCACCTGCTCCTGATAGACCGTGATGCCGTAGGTATCCTTGAGGTATTTCTCCATGCAGGGGATATCATAGGTGATAGGCTCCTGCCCGTTCTTGCGGCGGATGAAGGAGGGGATGTAGTCCATAGGTCCCGGGCGGTAGAGGGCGTTCATGGCTATCAGGTCCTCAAAAACCGTGGGCTTGAGCATGCGCAGGAACTTCTGCATGCCGGCGCTCTCAAACTGGAATGTGCCCACCGTGCGGCCCTCCTGATAGAGCTCGTAGGTCTTGGGATCATCGATGGGAATAGTGTCCAAGTCGATCGTCTTGCCGGTGGTCTGCTTGATGACCTTGCAGGCCTCCTTGAGCTCCGAGAGGGTCTTGAGGCCGAGAAAGTCCATCTTGATGAGGCCCGTCGACTCGATCACATGGCCGTCGTACTGGGTCACTGCCGTCTTGGTGTCGGGGAAGTCGGGGTCGTCGGCCGTGCAGACGGGCACCCAGTCGCTTATCGGGTCGCGACAGATGATGAAGCCGCAGGCGTGGATGCCGGTGCCGCGGATGGTGCCCTCCAGCATGCGGGCGTACTTGATAGTGTTGCGCTCGCGGGGGTCGGCCGAGGCTTCGGCCTCCTGCAGTTCGGGCGTGTATTTGATGGCGTTGGCCAGATTCATCTTCGCGCCGTCGGGCAGGCGGTCGGGGATGGCCTTGCAGAGGGCGTTGGAGCGCGCCAGCGGGAGCTTCTCGATGCGGGCCACATCCTTGATGGAGTTCTTGGTGGCCATAGTGGCGTAGGTGATGATGTGGGCGCAGTTCTCGTGGCCGTACTTGTCCATCACCCAGCGCAGCACCTTGCCGCGGCCGTCGTCGTCGAAGTCGGTATCGATATCGGGGAGGTTGACGCGGTCGGGATTGAGGAAACGCTCGAACAGGAGGTCGTACTTGAGCGGGTCAATGCGCGTGATGCCCAGGCAGTAGGCCACCACACTACCGGCGGCCGAGCCACGCCCCGGGCCCACGATCACGCCGAGCTCGTTGCGCGCCGCATTAATGAAGTCCTGCACGATGAGGAAGTAGCCGGGGAAACCCATCGTCTTCATCACGTGGAGCTCAAACTTGATATGCTCGCTCACATTCTCGGGCAGCGGGTCGCCGTAGAGGCGGCGGGCGCCCTCGTAGGCCAGCTTGGCGAGATAGTCGGCCTCAAACTTGATGCGGTAGATCTTGTCGTATCCGCCCAGGCGCTCTATCACGGCGTCGGCCTTGTCCTTGGGCAGCGGGTTCTCGCCGTTCTCGTCCGAGGTGAATTCCTTGTATAGCTGCTCCTCGGTATATTTCTTGTGCCATTCCTCCTCCGTGCCGAAGCTCTCGGGGATGGGGAAATTGGGCATGATAGGGCCGTGGTCAATGCTGTACTCGCTCACCTTGGAGCACACCTCGCAAGTGTTGGCGAGCGCCTCGGGACAGTCGGCGAATACCTCGTTCATCTCCTCGCGCGTCTTAAACCACTCCTGCTTGGTATAGCGCATGCGGTCGGGGTCGTCGAGGTCCTTGCCGGTGGCGAGGCAGAGCAGATGGTCGTGGGCTTCGGCCGTCTCCTGATTCTCAAAGTGGCAGTCGTTGGTGCAGACCACCTTGATGCCGTACTCGGCGGCCAGTTCGAGGATCACCTTGTTGGCCTTCTGCTGCATGGGGAATGTCTCGCGGTTGGCCACGATGTTGGGGTCTTTGACCTCGTGGCGCTGTATCTCGAGGTAGTAGTCGTCGCCGAACACGCGCCTGTACCACTCGATAGCCTCTCTCGCGCCGTCGATGTCCCCGCGCAGTATCTTGTGGGGCACCTCGCCGGCGATGCAGGCCGAGGTGACTATCAGGCCCTCGTGATATTTCTCCAGGTCGGCCCTGTCGGTGCGCGGCTTGTAGTAGAGGCCGTCCACCCAGGCGCGGGAGACGAGCTTGATGAGGTTCTTGTAGCCCCGCATGTTCTTGGCCAGCACGATGAGGTGATAGCCCGAGGCGTCGCCGGCCTCCTTGAGCTTGTCCTCCTTGCGCCTGCGGGCCACATACATCTCGCAGCCGAAGATGGGCATGAAGTCTATCACCCTCTGCTGCTTCTCCATGTCGGCGGTCAACTTGGCGCGCTCCTCCTCGTCGGTCAGGCCCTCCATCTGCTGCTGCATGTCCTTGAGCTTGCCGCGCGCCTTGCCCTTGAGCGAGGAGACATAGTCGGCAAACTCCTTGATGCCCATCATATTGCCGTGGTCGGTGATGGCCATGCCGCGCATGCCGTTGGCTATGGCCTTGTCTACGATATTCGGTATCTTGCTCTGCCCGTCCAGGAGGGAATATTGTGTGTGGACGTGCAGGTGTACGAAGTCTTGCATTGATTCTCGGGATAAATGATGAATAGAAAACCGGCTCACGCCTTATGATGCAAATTTACGAAATATTCCCCATTCGGCCCCACTGCCGAGAGACAATCAACGGGTCGGAGAAACAATATTTCCGGTCGGAGAAGCCGCCTCTATGAAGGAATGTTCTCCGCCGCTCCAGGCTCATGCAAGCCGGCCGCTCCTTCTGTGCAAATATCACAAGGCGTCTGTAAAGCAGATTCTCTCATGCGGCGATTATTTCAAGCCTTCGGAAAGCCGGCCGCTCCCACAGGAGAAATTTCTCACGGCGTCTGAAAAGCCGGCGACTTTATCAAGAGAACTTTCTCACAGCACCTGAAAAGCGTTCTAAAGCATCAGACAAAAATCACGAGGCACATAGTTCATGCACGACAGCTGTCATGAATATGCATCGCAGTTGTCATGTATTTGCATCGCAGTTGTCATTCAATCGCATCGCAGCTGTCATGCATTTGCATCGCAATTGTCATTCAATCGCATCACAGTTGTCATGTATTTGCATCGCAATTGTCATTCAATCGCATCGCAATTGTCATGAGATAATACGAAGGGAGAAGAAATTTTTCCGCAACGGCGGGCAAAAGCATCTGGTCGCAGCAGAGCAACATTAACACACAGCAGAGCAACATTAACGCGCAGCAGAGCAACATTCATACGCCGCTGCGAAACTTTCAGGCGCCTTCGCGGCGCCAACAAATACGGGGGCGGCGGCGTTAATTGCCTCCGCGCCGGGAATGTTCCCTTCTGCGCCGCTAATAAATTCGATGATGTTGAATTTATCCGCATCAGCTTTGTGGTTAAATACAAGGCCGCCGGCTTTATCCCCCTTCGCGGCGCCTACAAATGCGGGGGCGGCGCTGTCGCGTCGTCCCCGCATTTGTCTTCGTAAGGTCAGAATGGCCTCCGCTCAGATCTTGACAATCTTGTGCACACTGGTCTCGCCGTCGATAAGCGTCTCGAGCAGGTAGAGGCCGGAGGGCATGGCGCTCATGTCTATCTCGCGGCTTCTGGTGTCGCTGAGTTCGATGACCTTGGAGCCCGAGGCGGTGAAGAGCTTCAGGCTCTTGATCGTCTTGTCGGAGTCGATGTTGAGCTTGCCCGTGGTGGGGTTGGGCCATAACCTGAGGCCGGCGGCGATGTTCTGCTTCTTCACTCCGGAGGGCACCTGGGTGGAGAAGTGGTAGGAGCCGGAACCGAGCCTGTACACCTGCTTGCCGTTCTTGTAGCCCACGTACTCGACGCCCTCGACCTTGGTGGCCACCTTGTCGCCCTCGTAGACCGTCTTGTCCGCGGAGCTCACCGGCAGGTAGAGCGTGGCGGTGCTGTTGGCGGGCACGGTGCAGCGGTAGTCGATGTCCTTGCCGTCGGAAGAGGTCCAGGCGGAGGTGATGAGGCCGTAGTTGCCGTTGTAACTGCCGTCGACGCTCGTGATGCGCTCCTCGTAGGAGGGTATCGTGGAGCGGTTGTCCGGCGTGGGCTGGAGGATGATGTGGCGGAAGCCCGGGACGCTGTCGTCGGCCTCGATGCCGGCCATGTAGCGGTACATCCATTCGCCGATAGCGCCGTAGGCGTAGTGATTGAACGAGTTCATGCTCACGGGCCCGAAGCCGCTGTCGAGGGTGTACGAGTTCCAGCGCTCCCACATGGTGGTGGCGCCCTGGTCGATAGGATAGAGCCAGGAGGGATTGGAGCGCTGCAGCAGGAGGGTGTAGGCCAGGTCGTTCATGTTAAAGCGCGAGAGAGTCGTGTTGAGGATGGCCGTCCCGAGGAAGCCCGTGTTGAGCTTATAGTCGTTGCCTGTGATGGCGGAGCGCAGGAGCACCTTGGTGCCGAGCTGGGCCGAGGTGCTGGGGAGCAGGTTGTACTGCAGGCTCATCAGATAGCCCGTCTGGGTGCGCGTGTTAGTACTCTTGGGCATGCCGTTGGGGGCGAGGTAGCGGGTCTTGAACTCGGCCTTGATATTGTTAAAGAGCGTCCTGTAGGCGGCGGCCTTCTGGGCATACTCATCGCCCGCGCTCTCGCTCAGGGCGTCGGAGACGAGGGCCATGATCTCGGCGTCGTGGGCGTAGTAGGCCACGCTGCAGAAGCGGCTGTCGGTGGTGACATACGCTACCCAGTCGCCGTAGGCGGTACCTGCTCCCTGATATTTATAGCCGTCTCCGGTCTGCTGCGAGAGCCAGTTCATATATTTCTCCATGGAGGCATAGTTCTCGCGGAGCACTTCCTTATTGCCGTACATGCGATACATCTTCCAGGGTACGAGGATGCCGGCGTCAGCCCAGGCGGCGTTGCCATAGCCCACCCAGTTGTACGGCGCTACGTCGGGATAGGCGCCGTCGTCCCGCTGGCTGTCGCGCATGTCGCCCATCCATTTGCGGTAGAAGCTCTCGGTGTTGGCGTTGTACATGCCCGTGGTGGAGAAGACCTGCGTGTCGGCCGTCCAGCCAAGGCGCTCGTCTCTCTGGGGGCAGTCGGTGGGGATGCTGAGCAGATTGCTGCGCTGGCCCCAGCGGATGTTGCTCACGAGCTGATTGATGATCTTGCTGCTGGTCGTGATGTCGCCCACGTCCTCCGTGGAGGATGAGATGGGCTGGCCCTCGATGCTCTCGATCTCCACGTCGGCTGTCGTGGTGAGCTCGGCGTAGCGGAATCCGTAGAATGTCGTGGAGGGGTGATACTCCTCGCCGTCGGCGCTACCGCTGAGGATATAGTTGAGCTCGGCCTTGGCGGAGCGCAGATTCTCGGTGTATACGCTTCCGCCGGGGCCGTCGTTGCCGCGGCCGCGGTCGCCGTCGTCGTTGGTCATCTCGCCAAACTTGAAGTGGAGCCTCGTGCCGGCGGCGCCCTTGACGCGGATTTTCACCCAGCCGGCAAAGTTCTGCCCGAAGTCGATCACGGCGTTCTGGCCCTTGGAGAGCTTGTAGGACGCCGGGCCGCTGAGGGTGGAGATGGTGTTGATCTTGCCGTAGGTAGTGCCCGAGGCGGTGGAGCCCTGATATATCGTGGTGGAGGATACGGGCAGGATGTGATCCTTCAGGATGCGCACCTGAGGGCCTTCGAAGGCGGACACCTCGCCCTTGAACTCGGTATTGCGGGCTACGGCATGCCATGCGGCGGCATCGTAGGAGGGCGAGAAGAAGTCGGCCTCGCGCCGCGCGTCATAGTATTCGCCGTTGTATATCTCGCCCAGGCAGACGGGGCCGCCCGTGTAGGAAGCCCAGGAAAGGTCGCTGACAATGTTGTCCTGCGTGCCGTCCTCGTAGGTGATGATGAGCCGGGCCATAAAGCCGGGCGTTGGCGCGCCGTAACGGCCGTGGGCGATGGCGCCGGCCCACCAGCCCGAGGCGACGACGGCTCCGAGCACATTGCTGCCCTCGCGGAGGAGCGGCGTCACGTCGTGGGAGTTGTAGAAGACACGCTTGGTGTAGTCCGTCCAGCCCGGCATGAGTTCGTCGTAGGAGGTGGTGCCGTCGGCCTCGATGGTGCCCACGCGCTGACCGTTGATATATGCGTTGTAGACGCCGAGAGCCGTGGTGTAAAGGCGGGCGCTCCTGACCTTACCCTTAGCGGTGAAGGCCTTGCGGAACATGCTGGCTCCGCCGCCCACCGACGACTCGACGAGGAAGTTCTCGCCGGAAGTCGCGGTCATGTAGAGCTGATGGCTGCCGCCGTAGTTCTCGATATCGGCCGTGAGGAAATGGTCGGAGACGCCCTTCTCGAAGTCTTCGTCAAGGGTAACGGTGGCCTTGCCGTTGGCGTCGTAAGAGGTGACCTTCACATTGTCAAAATAAGCCGTCTCGCCCTCAGTGCTGTGCACACGGAAGCCGACTCTGCCGAGGGTCAGTGTGCCGCTCTCGTCGGTAAAGGTATTGACGAGCACGCTGTCGATGTAAGTCTTCACAAGATTGCCGTCCGCCTCGATGGTCACATGGCGCCGGTGCGAGAGGAGCTGCGCCTTGGTGAAGTCGGTAATGTCGTAGTTGGCGGTCGTATAGCTGCCGCCGATGTAGATGTGCGGGCGGACGAGCGGATGGTCGGCGTTGTCAAGCGTGTTGATCTGCCACATGTGGTAATTGCCCGCGCTCGTGTAGCCGAAGACGATGGCCGCGCTGGCATTGATGAGCGTCATGTCCGTCTCTATGCGGAAGTGGGAACTCGCGCTGCCATCCTTCTGGAAGGTCAACACCACGTTTTTGCTGGTGGGGCACTCCACATAGAGCCGGCCGCTTTTGAGCTCTCCGCCGTCGAAGGGATTGGAGCCGGAGAAGTCGGCAGAGAATGTCGCTTCTCCGTCCGCCTTCGTCACCCGGATATCGTCGTAGTAAGCCTTCTCGTAGGCGGTACTCGAGGATTCGCCCTTGGCGGCGCGGAATCCGAGTTTACCGTATCCGAAGTTGCCGTCGCGCTCGTCGATAAGCACGCCGTCGAGATAGGTGGCGGCATGCGAGGCTCCGGTGATCACGATCTTATAGGTGTATTCCTTGCCGGCCTTGAGGTCCACCTTGCCCGTAAGGTCCACGTTGGCCAGGCAGGTCACATTGCCGCCGGCCCACACATGCGGACGGAAACGGGGGAAACTGCCCTCGACGTTAAACTGCCACATGTAGCAGTTGTTCTGATCCTTGGCGGCGAAGACTATGCCGGCGGCCACTTCGGCGATCTCAAACTTGCCCTCGATGGTATAGTCGGTGATCTCCTCGCTCTTCGCGGTGTCGCCGTAGGCAGTCTCGGTGGCCTTGATCCACTGCGCTCCGCTCCACCCCGAGCCCATGAGCCCTGTGTCGAAATATGCCGTCTCGGAGGACTGTGCCTCGTGGCCCTTATTATCCGTCACGCTCACGTGCCAGTAGTAGCGTGTGGAGGGAAGCAGCTGTGCGCCCGTCGCAGGCACGCCGACCGACTGGGCGGAACTGACCAGACCGGAGTCCCATACCACATCGGCGCCCGCGGCATCGCTTGTGATGACCAGCCTGTAGGCCGTCTGCATCACGCCGCGCTCGTCGGAGGTCAGTTTCCAGCTAAACTCGGGAGTGGCGTCCACTCCCTGCGGATTGCGGGCCGTCATGACCCTCAGGTCTCCCACGCTCAGCGCAAACGCCTGCACGCTCAGAAGCGAGCACAGCAAGACCGTCAAAATCTTATTCATATCGTTGTCTTATAATAATGTATTCTATACAAAAAGGACGCATCTCCGCGCTTCGCCGTGCGGCACGCATACGGCCCGACACACATTATATATAATAAGAGTGCGTAGTCGCAGAGCCAGAGCCCTCACGGCCGGCGTCATCCTTCATGCCGCACATCACAAGGGGCATGAATTGTATGCAAATATAGCCATTACAAAGCAAAGTTTCATTAATCGGCAAGGCTTTTAACTGCAATTTCCTCCGGCAGGCCGCCATTCCGTCACGGACTCGCGGTGTGGCGGCGATATCGCAAGAAAGTCTGAGCGCGTAAGACCGGAATAAAAACTCTCATAAACTTGCCACATTCGCCTATCTTATATATATTTGCAGACGTAACAATCATTAATGTGATAGTTAGGGCCCAAAACAAGGCTTTATCTTCACTTTATTGACATTAACGCGATGTATTATGGCAGACCTCTATGAATATTCCACGCCTGAGCTTATCAGCATGTTGGGCGCCCGCTTCAGGGATTACCGGATGCGTTGCAACCTCACCCAGAAAGAGGTCGCAGAGCAGTCGGGAGTAGGACTGACCACCATCCACAAGTTTGAGAACGGCACAGCGGGCAACATTTCTCTCTCCACCTTTATTCTTCTGCTTAAGGTGGTGGGACAAGTCAACTCTCTCAATGACATATTACCTGAGCTGCCGCCGTCGCCCTACCTGATGCGCCATGAGAAGAAGGCGCAGCGCATCCGTCACTCTAAAAAATAAAACCTATGGTGAGCGTTCTGAAAGTCAATCTCTGGGCTATTTGAAACGCTGAAAATTTATACTTACAGAGGATTCAGAGCCCCTTTCCGGTCGTCAGCGGAAGGCCTGCGGTAATATCTTTGAGCGCTCAGGAGATGAATATCCGCTTCTACGGAGCATCCGTTTCCGCATATCAGAAAAACCCTCCCGCATGCGCGGACACTCACATAGGACCTGAGGTAAACTACATTTGAGGTAGTTAAAAACGTCTCAAATGTAGTTTTGCCCTCTCACAGACATTGATTTTCAGACATTTGCAAAGGCTATTTTTGAGGTCCATTCGGGATGAATATCAGGCCTCCCCATTCCACCGCAGCGGGACGCCTTATTATATATATGTGTGCCATCATTATTTATATGCGTGCCATCGTTATTTGTATGCGCGTCATCGTCCGCGGCGGGGCGAAGTGCTGCCCTAATAGTGATGCCAGGGCGCGCGATTACGGTTTGATTTGCCATCGCAAACCCTGTGAAAAATGTATTTCCGGCCTGATACTCATTTATTTTAGATACTTTGTGAATAAGCATCATAAAGCGCTTAAACTTTTTGATTACTTTTGCGTCTGAAAAAATGAGACGGCGGAATAGTGTCCTCGGCGCTGCAGCCGCATTCTGATTTTTTACGGTAATATAACTACAAAACATGAACAAATTTATTGTTATCCTGCTCTCCATGCTGACAGTCACGCTCACGGCGTCGGCCGACTATGTCATTCAGGGCAAGGTGACGGAGAAAGCGACCGGCAATGCCATAGAGCTTGCCACAGTACAACTTCTGAGCAAAGACTCTGCGTATGCCGGCGGAATGAACTCGGGCAAGACGGGCACGTTCGCTCTCCATGCAAAGAAGGCAGGCAGCTACATCGTCAAGGTGTCCTTTGTGGGCTACACGACGGCGTTTCGCAATGTGACGCTCACCAAGGACAAGCCCACCGCGCAGCTCGGCACGATAGCCCTTGTCTCCAACGATGTCTCGCTCAAGGGCGCTGTGGTCAAGGCCAAGGCCGCCAAGGTCGAGATGAAAGCCGATACGTTCAAATATAATGCGTCGGCCTACCGTGTGCCCAAGGGCTCCACACTGGAGAGCCTCGTAGAGCAGTTGCCGGGCGCCGAGGTGAGCGACGACGGTACCATCAAGATCAACGGCAAGACGGTGACCCAGGTGCTCATGAACGGCAAGGACTTCTTTAAGGGCGACACCAAGATAGCCATGAAGAATCTGCCCACCGAGCTCGTCTCGACCCTCAAATCGTACGAGAAGAAGAGCGACTACACCAAGCAGACGGGCATCGAGGATGGCAACGAGGAGACTGTGCTCGATGTGGGGCTCAAGAAGGAGCTCAAGTCGAGCTGGGTGAGCAATGCGGACATCGCCGCGGGCAATCATGACCGCTACAGCGGCGACCTGTTCGTAAACAGATATACGGACACTGATCACGAAACCGTCTTCGGCAATGCCAACAACACCGGCGACCGTCGCTTCGGCCCGGGCAGAGGAGGCGGCAACGGACTCACCGCCACCAAGAGCGCCGGCACCGATATCGGCTGGGACAACGGCAAGAAGGAAAACGAAGCCGGAAGGCTGGAGTTAGGCGGCAACCTGAGGTGGGAGCACAACAACACCGACCGGCAGTCGCGCTCCAACTCGGAGATGTTCCTGGGCAGCGGCAGCTCGTCCTCGTTCTCCAACTCGCTGAGCCAGCAGTACTCGCGCTCCACCAGTTTCAACAGCGGCCTCTCGCTGAGATGGAAGCCCGACACGCTGACGATGGTGATGTTCTTCCCGGGCTTCTCCTACTCTGACGGGGACAACTGGGGACAGAGCCGCACAGCCACCTTCAACAGCGATCCCTACGCCATCGCCGGCGTCTCCGACCCGCTCAACGGCCTGTTCTCCGACAGCATCAGCGCCCTCAGGGACATCGCTGTCAACACCAACCACCGCCGCTCGCTCAGCCACAGCCGCAGCACTTCGGCCAACTACTGGGGAATGGTGGTAAGAAACCTCAACAACAAGGGACGTAACATCAGCCTCAGCTCTTCGGGCAACTTTTCAAACTCGAAGAACGACAGCTATTCGCGCTCGGACATCAATTATTTTCAGACCTCGGCCAGGCAGAAAAACCAGTTTACCAACCAGTACATCCACGACCCGCAGAAGTCCTGGAGTCTGGGCGGCCGCCTGAGCTACAGCGAGCCCCTGACGAAGAACCTCTTTGCGCAGGCCAGCTACGGCTACACCTATTCTTACTCCAACTCCGACCGCTCTCTCTACCAGCTCGACTCGCTCGCCGGCTGGAGAGACATGTATACGCCCGAGATAGGCATGCGCCCCACGAGCGCCGACTCGCTCCGCGCCACGCTCAACGCCCGCAACAGCCAGTACGCCACCTACAAAAACTATGACCAGCGCATCTCTGTGGGCATACGCTACAACACGAAGGACCTCAACCTGCACGCAGCCGTCGACTTCAATCCGCTGCGCACCAAGCTCTCCTACCGCAAGGACAAGCTCGACACGGTATTGGTACGCAATGTGTTCAATGTGTCGCCTAACATCCGCATGCGCTGGAAGATATCCAATACCTCGCAGCTCGATGTGCGCTACCGCGGTTCCTCAAGCCAGCCCTCGATGACCGACCTGCTCGATGTGACCGACGACTCCAATCCTCTCTACATCACCAAGGGTAACCCCGGACTGAAGCCTTCGTGGAACAACAGCTTCAGCGCCTTCTACAACAACTACATCGTCAAGACACAGACGGGCTGGATGGCGAGCATCAACTTCAACCAGACCTCCAACTCCATCAGCAACGCCATGCACTACGACGAGAAGACGGGTGTGCGCACGACGCGCCCGGAGAACATCAACGGCAACTGGAACACCAGCGGAGATTTCATGTTCAACACCGCTTTCGGCAAGAACAAGAGCTGGAACATCGGCTCATTCTCCAACATCAGCTACAGCAACAACGTGGGCTATGTGAGCACCGGCAATGACACTGTGAGCCGCAAGAACACCACCAAGAGCCTCAACCTGAGGGAGCACATGCGCCTCACCTACCGCACGGGCCTGTTCGAGTTCGGCGTGAACGGCGGCTTCGACTATCAGCACGCCAAGAACAAACTACAGAGCAACGCCAACCTCAACACGTGGACCTTCAACTACGGCGGCAACATCAATGTCTCGCTGCCATGGAACATGCAGATCGCTTCGGACATCCGCATGAATTCGCGCCGCGGCTATTCGGACAATTCGATGAACACCAACGAGCTCATCTGGAACGCGCAGATAGCCCAGAGCTTCCTCAAGGGCAATGCGGCAACGGTATCGCTGCAGTTCTACGACATCCTGCACCGCCAGAGCAATGTATCGCGCTCCATCTCGGCGCAGATGCGCTCCGACTCCTGGAACAACAGCATCAACTCCTACTTCATGCTCCACTTCATCTACCGCCTCAACATCTTCGGCGGCAAGAGCAACATGAACGGCGGAAACGATAACAATGACAGACGAGGCTTCGGCGGCCCGGGCAGAGGTCCCGGCAGAGGAGGCTTCAGAGGCGGTCCCGGCGGAGGCCCCGGCGGCAGAAGATAAGGGATATAACATACAAAGAAACGGCGGCAGTGTTGTCGCCGTTTCTTTGTTTCGGATAAAATTCGTAATATTGCAGCGCAATAATACACAATATGAAAAGGCTTAGCATACTATTTATTTTTCTGATAACATGCGCAGGGGCTATGGCCCAGCAGGTACAGGTGGAGAAGCACAGCAAGACACCGCTGGCCTACCCCGAGTTTCGCGACGGGGCGATAACCTTCACCTTCGGCACCACCAAGACCTACAAGGCCGACATCTTTCTCAAGGACGCCTCGCTGATCTATAAGAGCGGGGGCAAGACGCTCAAGGCAAGCCTCGCTCAGGTCAGGAGCGTCACGTTCGGCACCGACTCCTTCATCCCGACGGGCGGAAGGCTGGGCCGCGTGATAGCCGCGAAGGACAGCGTAACGCTTACCGACGTTACGACGATCGACATGGCGCGCATAGAGAAGGACGTAGAGACCGGCAAGAACTCCTCGTTCCTCGACATGCCCGAATTCAATGTCTTTATCGATACCAACTCGGACTACTGGGGCCGCGACGACAGCTATATCCCGCTCAAGACGGAATATTTCTTTGTCATCAAGGGCGAAGCCGTACCCGCTACGGAGAAGGTCATCAAGCAGCGCATCCGTCCCGACAAGAAAAAGGACTTCAATGAGCTCATGAAGAACCGCTTCTGGAGCTGGAAGGACGCCGGCTCGCTCAAACAGCTTCTGGAATACTTCTAAAGCATGCGTTCCTCTCTCCTCAAGCTTCCCTCCATCATCCTGCTCGGCATCGTTATCGGCTGCGCTGGAGCGGCGGGGTGCACGCGTGACAAAGGCGGGACCAAAGGCGCTGACAGCGCCGCCGCCATTGACACCGCTGCCCTGCTGAGCGATGAGATAGCCGCCACATCGCGTCTGGCTACGGGAGAATACCATGTGCGCAAGATCATAGTCTACGACGACCGCATCTGGCTGAAGGGAAGCATCTTCTCCCACCAGTTCAACGAGGCGCTCCCCATCGGCGAGCGCAAGGCGGCCATCCCCGTCGACGTGGTGATAAGGGCGTCGGTCGACTTCTCCGGCTTCAGCAGCCGCAACATCAGGCGCAGCGGACGCAAGATCACCATCACCCTGCCCGACCCCGACCTCGAGGTAGCCTCCTCGCGCATAGACCGCAGTAACATCCACTTCGCCGTAGCTCCGCTGCGCTCCCGCTACAGCGAGAGCGAGATAGAAGCGCTCACCCGCCAGGGAGTGGACAGCATAAAGCGCGACCTGCCCAGACTGGGCATCGTGGAGAGCGCACGCCTCAGCGCCGCCGACTTTCTTATCCCCCTCGTCGAGCGCATGGGCTATGAGCGGAGCGATATCACCATCAACTTCCGGCCCGCAGTCTCCGACCGCACCATTCTCCACTGGTCCAATGTCAGCGACCTGTTAAGACAAAGCATATGACAGAGAGAGAGCCACTGAGAGAAGACCTTCGCCGCAGCGCCGCCCCTTCCCCGCAACGCGACGACCGCAGCGCCAGCGGACAAGGACACAGACGCACGCGGAGCGCGCTGAGAACGCTGGGCAGGATAATCGTCTGGATGATGCGCTACCCCTACATCATCCTCATACTCGTGCTTGCCATCGCCGTGGCCGTCTTCCTCCGCCACATGAAATCCACTTCACACATCGAGACGACCCACACCGAAGCGATCGAAAAGACCGCCACGCAGCTCACCTCCATCCGCAACATCGGGCAGTGGGAATGCATGCGCATCACGACCGAGGAGATCGTCGACACGACGGAGAAACACCTGCTCGGCGACAGGGAACTGACGCGCATCTACCACGGCACGCTCATCCTGGGCGTCGACCTGAAGAAGGCAGAGGCTTCGTGGTTCACCGCCCGCGGCGACACGGCCATCGTAACCCTGCCGCCCGTCTCGCTCCTCAATCCCGACTTTATCGACGAGAGCCGCACACGCACATTCTACGAGAAGGGCCACTTCGACGCCGCGGTGAGCGACGCGCTCTATGAGAAAGCCCGCCGCCAGATGCTCAGCCGCAGCCTCACGCCCTCCGTCATGGATCAGGCCGGCGAGAACATGCGCCAGAGGTTTGAGGCGCTCTTCCGCTCCTTCGGCTACAAGCAAGTCGTATTCTCTCAGGTGGCGAAATATTGAGCGGAGCGCGAAATAACCTCCCCACTACTACGTTATTATAATCAAGACATCACAAACTACTTCCTTCTCAGATGAACCGCAAAGCATACTTCACTCTCTTGCTGATGGTCGTGGCCATGCTTTTCTCGGGCTGCTCCAAAGACGACAGCAACGGGAAAGGCGACGAAGAGTCCGGCACACGGCGCACAGTCATTATATATATGAGCGCTCAGAACTCGCTCGGCTTCAACAAATACTCCACGAGCGAGATGCAGGAGATCCTCTCCGGCTGCCAGTCGCTCAACAAGCGCGACCAGATCGTGCTCTATGTGGACGACAACAAGGCGCCGCGCATCTACCGCTACTATCGCGGATGCAAGGAGCCGCAGCTCCTGAAGCAGTATTCCACGGACCTCAACTCGAGCGATCCGGCCACACTGGGGCAGGTGCTCTCCTATGTGCTCACCAATTATCCCTCCGAGAGCTACGGCTTGGTGCTCTGGTCGCACGCCAACAGCTGGCTCCCCTCGACCAATAAGGACTACTCCAACAGCATGAGCTCCAAATCGTTCAGCGTGGACGTCGGCACGGGCGGAGACATGGAGAATGACGTCACCGCCAGCGGCAAGGTAGGCGCGCAGATGGACATCTCCGACATGGCCGCCGCCATAGAGAACAGCGGCATAAAGCTGAGCTACATATTCTGCGATGCATGCCTCATGCAGGGCATCGAGGACGACTACGCGCTGCGCCACTGCGCCGACTACATCATCGCCTCGCCCATGTCCACCCCGGCCATAGGGCCCAACTACGCCTCGCTCATCTACCGCGGCCTCTTCTCCTCCGACCCCGCCGACATAGCCCGCACCTACTATTCCTACATGACCTCGCTGCCCTCCATCAGCGTCTACCACGACTTCGGGCTTGTCATCTCGTGCGTCCGCACCGCGGGCCTCGACTCGCTGGCCGCCGTCACACGGCGTTACATCTCCGCCACGAGTGCGCTGACCACCGACGCCTACGGCCGCACCGCCTACAACTGGCCCGACATGAGCGGCGTGGCCGCCTACGCCGACTATTCGCTCTCGCTCTCCTACATGCCCCACTTCTACGACATGGCCGCCGCGATGAAGAAGATGCTCCCCGCCTCCGCCTACAAGGCCTGGCGCGCCGTGCTCGACGACTGCATCACCTACAAGGCCGCCACCGACTCGTTCTACCTCTACGAAGACAGCAAGGGCAAGGAAGTGTTCGGCTACACCGACAAGGCAAACTACTGCGGCATCTCCGCGTTCATCCCCACCCGCCAGTATTCCCTGACGGCCGCGATACTGAACTATTACGACTGGAACGAGGAATTCCGCAGCACGGCCTGGTACAAGGACGCCGGCTGGGAAGAGGCCGGATGGTAGGAAAACTATGAGAAGGAAGGCTTAGAATAACAGTATTCCTTTATACAAAAGACAAATGCTCTTCTGAATAAGTCAGGAGAAGCAACTAAACTAAATCGGGCGCCATGACAAAGGCGTCCCATTTAGTTTTTATATTCCCCCATTCATGGATCAGAGAAATGCCGGCCTGGAATGCCGGTCATCAGAACGCCGCCCGGCATTCAGGAAGAGAATCCCCACCCATTATTCACTTTCCATGCATTTTCCCAGGGCCCCGGCCGGCGGCGCAGAGGCAGATTTTTCGCCCTTCGTAAACAACTGATTTTCAGTGCTCCGTAAAGGGCAAAACTACATTTGAGACGTTTTGAACTACCTCAAATGTATTTTCACTCAGGTGCCTTGTGAGTATCCGCGCATGCGGAAGGTATTTTTGTGTGAGAGGAATGCCTTCTTCCGACAAGGGGAGCAGCGTCAGTTGCTTCGGACCTCGAAGTTATATCGGCCGTGCCGGGAAATGACAACTTCTACACGTGGAAAAGCTTGTTTCGTATTGCGCGAAGCCTGGCCGGGAGGGCAATCTCCTCGTCTGCACTCACAGCTCCGAAAAGGGCAGTTTCCGTCCCTTTGTAAATAGTTGATTTTAAGCGCTCAGTAAGGGTCAAAACTACATTTGAGATGTTTTGAACTACCTCAAATGTATTTTCACTCAGGTGCCTTGTGAGAGTCAACATTTGCGGAAGGGTTTTTACGGCGTGCGAAAAGAGCGCTCCCGGAAAACGAATAATCCATGATATATGCATACGGGGTCGCGGCAGATGATGTGCAGTTTTCCGCATGTACGGGAAATAACGCCGAAAATCAGACCGCCACGGTTCATTCTGCCCGGAGAAAGAACCCATTTATCGTACAAAAACGAATTTATTGGAAGAAAAAGCTGAAAAAAGTTTGCTGTTTTCGCAGGAATACTTACTTTTGCATCGTACAAACGTACTAAGCAGACAATATGAAGCTCAATAACACTAATAAGTTTTGGTGGTGGCGCTTGAGGAATAATAATTTCGCAAGTGTGAGAGCTCGTATGTAAATCCTGAGAGGACAAAACAAGACTAAGAGATAAGCTGAGGCCCGCTGCACTTGCAGCGGGCCTCAGCTTTTTGATGGCATCCGGGACAAAAACGAACGAATAAGAAACATATAACAAAAACATACTATTATGGGAAAATATTCAGTAGACCAATACGGCTATTACGGCATCTACGGCGGCGCATATATACCGGAGATACTGCACAAATGTGTCGACGATCTGAGGCGCAACTACCTGCGCATCATCGAGAGCGAGGACTTTCAGAATGAATTCACGTCGCTGCTGCGTGACTACGCCGGTCGCCCGTCGCCCCTCTATCTGGCCCACAGGCTGAGCGCCAGATACGGCTGCCGCATCTACCTCAAGCGCGAGGACCTCAATCACACCGGAGCCCACAAGATAAACAACGCTCTGGGACAGGTGCTGCTGGCTGAGCGCATGGGCAAGAAGCGCATCGTGGCCGAGACCGGCGCCGGTCAGCACGGCGTAGCCACGGCTACCGTCTGCGCGCTGCGCGGCCTGCCCTGCACCGTCTACATGGGCAAGACCGATGTGGAGCGCCAGCATCTCAATGTAGAGAAGATGAAGATGCTCGGAGCCACTGTGGTGCCCGTGACGAGCGGCAATATGACCCTCAAGGACGCCACCAACGAGGCCATACGCGACTGGTGCTGCCACCCCGAGGATACCCACTACGTCATCGGCTCTACCGTAGGACCTCACCCCTACCCCGACATGGTGGCGCGCCTGCAGTCGGTCATCTCGGCCGAGATCAGGGTACAGCTGAAGGCCCACGAAGGCCGTGAGAAGCCCGACTACCTGATAGCCTGTGTGGGCGGAGGCAGCAACGCCGCCGGCACCATCTACCACTACCTCGACGACGAGGATGTCAAGATCATCCTGGCCGAGGCCGGCGGCAAGGGCGTAGACAGCGGCCTCACGGCGGCCACCATAGCGCTGGGTCAGCCCGGTGTGCTCCACGGCTCCTACTCGCTCGTCATCCAGGACGAGAACGGGCAGGTCACCGAGCCCTACAGTGTCTCCGCCGGCCTCGACTACCCGGGCGTCGGCCCGCTGCACGCCAACCTGGCGCGTGTACACCGCGCCACGGTCATCCCGATCAACGACGACGAGGCCCTGCGCGCCGCCCAGCTGCTCACGCGCATCGAGGGCATCATCCCGGCGCTCGAGTCGGCCCACGCCCTCGCAGCCCTCGAGAAGGTGCACTTCAAAAGCGATGACATCGTCGTGCTCACCGTCTCCGGTCGCGGCGACAAAGACATGGAGACCTATATGAAATATTTCAAATAACTGATAAGCCTCAGCCGTTATGAAGAAATATTCATTCACCACACGCGTCACTCCGCTTCCCGGAGACATTCATACCCCCGTCACGACCTACCTCAAGGTGCGCGACATATTCCCGCAGAGCGCTCTCATGGAGAGCTCCGACTATCACGGCGGCGAGAACGGCCGTTCGTTCATAGGCCTCTCGCCCATCGCCAAGATCTCCGTCGGCCACGGCCGCGTCACGACCTCCTACCCCGACGGCACTATCGAGAGCGAGACTCTGCCCTCCCGCGACTGCCATCTGGACCGCTACATCTCGGCCTTCCTCTCCCACTTCGACATTCAGGGCGAGGACTCTGGCTACTGCGGGCTTTACGGCTTTACCTCGTTTAATGTCGTGCGCTACACGGAGAACATCCCCATCAAGGACTCCACCGCCAGCCGCAACGACGCCCCCGACCTGCTCTACATTTTATATAGATATATCATCGTCTTCAAGGGCTTCCGCCATGAGATGGAACTGGTAAGCCTCACGGGCGACGGCCGGGACGACGATGAGAGCATTCTCCGCGCCATCCGTTCGCTCAGCATGCCCGTCTACCCGTTCCGCGCCGTGGGGCCGACCACCAGTCCGCTTACCGACGACGAGCACCGGGCCAACATACGCCGCGGCATAGCCCACTGCCTGAGGGGCGATGTCTTTCAGGTGGTCATCTCCCGCCGCTTCGAGCAGCACTACGAGGGCGACGACTTCTACCTCTACCGCGCGCTGAGGAGCATCAATCCCTCGCCCTACCTGTTCTACTTCGACTTCGGCTCATTCCGCATCTTCGGTTCCTCGCCCGAGACCCACTTCCGCGTAGAGGGCGGCACGGCCTACATCGACCCGATAGCCGGCACCACACGCCGCAGCGGCGACAAGGCTACCGACGACCGCCTCACCCGCGAGCTCCTGTCCAATCCCAAGGAGAACGCCGAGCACGTGATGCTGGTCGACCTGGCCCGCAACGACCTGAGCCGCAACTGCCACGACGTCAAGGTGGAGTTCTTCCGCGAACCGCAATATTACAGCCACGTCATCCATCTTGTGAGCCGTGTGTCGGGCCGCCTCAACGAGGGTGCCGACACCATCAAGGCCTTCCTCGACACCTTCCCCGCCGGCACGCTCAGCGGCGCGCCCAAGGTGCGGGCCATGCAGATCATCAGCCAGTATGAACCGCACAACCGCGGCGCCTACGGAGGCTGCATCGGATTCATCGGGCTTAACGGCGACATCAATCAGGCCATCACCATCCGCACCTTCGTGAGCCGCAACGGCACCCTCTGGTTTCAGGCCGGCGGCGGCATAGTGGCCAAGAGCAATGTGGAGGGCGAACTGCAGGAAGTGAACAATAAGCTCGGCGCGCTCAAGGCCGCCATCGTCGAGGCCACAGCCCGCTCGGAGAGCAACAGTAACAAATAAACAAGAAGCAATATGGAAATCTGCATCATAGACAATTACGATTCGTTCACCTACAATCTGGCCCACGCCGTAAAGTCGCTTGGCGTCGGCGTGACGGTGCTGCGCAATGACCGATTTAAATTGGAAGACCTGGAGAAGTATGACAAACTGATCCTCTCCCCGGGGCCGGGCATACCGAGCGAGGCCGGACTGCTGCTCGATGTGGTGAAGAGCTACGCGGGCCGCAAACCGATGCTGGGCGTGTGCCTCGGCGAGCAGGCAATAGGCGAAGCGTTCGGCGCAAAGCTCGTAAACCTGAAGGATGTCTACCACGGCGTCCAGACACCGGTGGAGATCACTGCGAAGGACTACATCTTCGACTCTCTCCCCGACGAGATACAGGCCGGCCGCTACCACTCGTGGGTAGTAAGCCGCGAGAACTTCCCCGCCTGCCTTGAGATCACCGCCGTGAGCAAGGACGGCTGCATCATGGGCCTCCGCCACCGCACGATGGACGTCCACGGCATCCAGTTCCACCCCGAATCGGTGCTCACGCCCGACGGCATCACCATAATAAGCAACTTTATAAATCATAAATAATAGCAGAAAATGAAAGACCTGTTACTAAGACTGCCAAAAGGCGGCACGCTCACCTACGACGAGGCGTGCGCCGTAATCCTCGACCTGAGGGAGGGCAAGACAGACAATATACAGCTCGGCGCCATGCTCGCGCTCATCGGCGCCCGCGGCATTACCGTAGACGAACTGCTCGGATTCCGCGAGGGACTGAAGCGCACATGCCTCTCCGTAGACCTCTCGGCCTACGATCCCATCGACATCGTGGGTACGGGCGGCGACGGCAAGAACACATTCAACATCTCCACCTGCTCCTGCTTCGTGGTGGCCGGAGCGGGCTACCACGTGGCCAAGCAGGGCAACTTCGGCGCCACGTCGATAAGCGGCGCATCGAATGTCATCCAGGCCCACGGCGTCAAGTTCACCGCCGACGAGAGCAAGCTGCGCGAGTCGATCGAGAAGTCGAAGGTGGCCTACCTCCACTGCCAGCTGTTCCACCCCGCCATGAAGAACGCCGCCCCCGTGCGCAAGGCGCTCGGCATCCCCACGGTGTTCAATCTCCTCGGCCCTATCGTCAATCCCGCTTCGCCCCGCCATCAGATGCTCGGCGTGGCCAATCTGACACAGATGCGGCTCTACCACAACGCGCTCAAGCGCCTCGGCATGAGCTTCGCCATCGTGACCTCCATCGACGGCTACGACGAGATATCTCTGACCGACGATTTCAAGGTGATGACCGACAAATACGAGACCGTCTACTCGCTGCAGGACCTGGGCTTAGAGAAGTCGTCCGCAGGAAGCCTCAGCGGCGGCAAGACGGTGGAGGAAGCCAAGGAGTTATTCGACGCCGTGCTTGAGAACCGCGGCACGAAGCCCCGGACAATGGCTGTGATCTACAACTCCGCCTTCGCACTTCAGATCCTCTCCGGCAAGAGTATCGAAGAGTGTATCGCGATGGCCGAGGAGAGCCTTAAGAGCGGCAAGGCGCTCGCTGCGCTTAAGAAATTCGTCGAGGTGAACAGCTGAGAATAAGAGGTATGGCCGATATACTGCAATCCATCATAGCCGACAAGGCCACAGAGATCGGGCGTCTGCAGGCCGCTGTGAGCGTCGACGACCTCTACGCCACGGCCGTCGCGCACGAGCCCGTCTCCTTTCGCGAGGGAATAGAGCACACGGGGCATGGCATCATAGCCGAGTTTAAGCGCCGCTCGCCCTCCAAGGGCTGGATACACCGCGACGCCGACCCCGCCGCTGTGGCGCCGGGCTACGAGCGCGAGGGCACCTCGGCGATGTCCGTGCTGACCGATGAGAAATACTTCGGCGGGACGCTCGACGACTTCCGCCGCGTGAGGAGCGTGACAAAGCTGCCCCTGCTGCGCAAGGACTTCGTCATCTCGGAATATCAGCTCCATCAGGCCAAGGCCGCAGGGGCCGATGCCGTGCTGCTCATCGCCGCCGCGATCTCCGAAGACCTCTGCCGCCGCCTGGCTCACATAGCGCGCTCCCTGGGCCTCGAGACTCTACTCGAGATCCACTCCGAAGAAGAGCTCTCCTACCTAAGCGATGACATCACCGTGCTGGGCGTCAACAACCGCTGCCTCGGCACATTCCAGACATCGCTCGAAGCCTCGCGCTACCTCGCCGCCCGGCTGCCCCGCTATGTGACGCGCATCTCCGAGAGCGGCATACACAGCGCCGCGGACGTGGTGGAACTCATGAGAGCAGGATACAACGGTTTTCTCATCGGCGAACTGCTCATGCGCGAGCCCGATCCGCCCGCCGCTCTCCGCGCCCTCAACAAGGATATTACCTCTCTGATATGCAACAACCAATGATAGTAAAAGTATGCGGCATGCGCGACGGCGGAAACATCCACGCCGTGGAGCAGAGCGGGGCCGACTGGATGGGATTCATCTTCTACCCGCGCTCGCCGCGCTACATGAAATATCCGCCCTCCTATATGCCGCGCATCCAGAAGCGCGTAGGCGTCTTTGTCAACTCTGACATCGACGAGGTGACCTACAAGGCTCACGCCTACGGGCTCGACTACATCCAGCTGCACGGCGACGAGACGCCCGACTACTGCACCGCCCTCCGGGAGCGCGGCCTGAGGATAATACGCGCCCTGTCCGTCGCCTCGGAGGAGGACCTTCGCCGCGCCGCGCTCTATCCCATGGCCGACTTTCTGCTCTTCGACACGCCCACCGAGAGCTACGGCGGTTCGGGCAAGCGCTTCCGCTGGGACCTGCTGCGCTCCTACCGGGGGCCGCAGCCCTTCCTGCTGAGCGGAGGCCTCTCGCCCGACGCACTCCCCGCCCTGCGCGCCTTCTCCCATCCGCTCTGCATGGGCATAGACCTCAACAGCGGATTTGAGACAGCGCCCGCCGTCAAGGACGCAGCGGCCATAGCCCGATTTATAAAATCCATAAAACACAATGCATAAAACATCCAAGCAATGAACAGAATAGATCAACTTTTCCAGAACAAGAAGCGGGACATCCTCTCCATATATTTCTGCGCCGGCGACCCTGAGCCGGACAACACCGCCTCTGTGATACGCGCCCTGGAGCGCGGAGGCGTGGACATGATAGAGATCGGCCTGCCCTTCAGCGACCCGCTGGCCGACGGCCCCGTGATACAGGATGCCTCGACCCGCGCCATCCGCGGCGGCATGTCCGTGCGCAAGCTCCTGAGCCAGCTCTCAGACATACGCCGCGATGTGAAGATACCGCTCATCATCATGGGCTATCTCAACCCTATCCTCCACTACGGCTTCCGGGAGTTTGCCGAGAAGTGCCATGACATAGGCATCGACGGGCTCATCATCCCCGACCTGCCGTTCCGCGAATACGAGGAGCACTACCGCGCCACAGCGCAGGAGTTCGGCCTGCACATGATCATGCTCATCACGCCCGAGACAGAGCCCGAGAGAATACGCCGCATCGACGCGGACAGCGACGGAGGCTTCATCTACATGGTGTCCTCGGCCTCCGTGACCGGCGCGCAGAAGGAGTTTGACGCCCGCAAGCAGGAATACTTCGCCCGCATCGATGGCATGCACCTCCGCCGCCCGCGCATGATAGGCTTCGGCATCTCGAACGTCGCCACCTACCAGGCCGCCGCGGCCCACGCCTCCGGCGTCATCATCGGCAGCCGCTTCGTCACCCTTCTCAACTCTCTCAAGGACCCCGACAAGGCCATCGCCACGCTCAAGAAGGACATCGGCCGCGCCTGAACAAGCCTCAGCGCCGTCCCGCCGCGCGGGAAAATCTCATCCGCCTGTCCCGCCCCATCCATCGTCATGAGATGCCGGGACAGGCGGATAATAGTATGCAGTAGGAGGCAAATTGTAATAATAACTTGCCGAAACACAAGCTTCACCCACGAATTAATGTGCACGGCGGCCATAAACTTTGCTAAAGAGGCCTCCGCGCCAATGTGCATGACGAAAATAATAGTAATTTTGCGTGCAAATAGAATCGCAATAAACTAAAACTCAAAGAATATGGCAAAGAAAGCACTTCTAATGATACTGGATGGCTGGGGCATCGGCAAGCACGACAAGGCCGACGTGATCTACAACACCCCCACGCCCGAGCTCGATTATCTCAACGCCCACTATCCCCACTCCCAGCTGCTGGCTTGCGGCGAGAATGTGGGTCTGCCCGACGGACAGATGGGCAACTCTGAGGTGGGCCACCTGAACATCGGCGCCGGCCGCATCGTATATCAGGACCTCGTCAAGATCAACCGCGCCATCAAGGACCGCAGCATCCTCAAGAACGCCGAGGTAGTGTCGGCCTTCGAGTACGCCAAGAAGTCGGGCAAGAACCTCCACATCATGGGGCTCACCTCGACGGGCGGCGTCCACTCCGAGCTCTCGCACATCCTCGCCTTCCTGGACATCGCCAAGGAGTACGGACTGGAGAATGTCTATGTCCACTGCTTCCTCGACGGCCGCGACACCGACCCGCGCAGCGGCAAGGGATTCGTAAAGACCGTCATCGACCATTGCGCCGAGACCACGGGCCACGTAGCCTCCGTGATAGGCCGATTCTACGCCATGGACCGCGACAAGCGCTGGAACCGCATCAAGATAGCCTACGACCAGCTCACCGCCGGCAAGGGCAAGGAAGTGGCAGACCTCGTGGAGGCCATTCAGGACTGCTATGACAGCGACACGCCCGAGCACAAGGACACGGACGAGTTTATGGAACCGCTCGTGAACGCCTCCGTAGACGGCCGCATCAAGGAGGACGACGTGGTGATCTTCGTAAACTACCGCAACGACCGCGCCCGCGAGATTACCTCCGTGCTCACGCAGAAGGACATGCCCGAGGAGGGAATGCACACCATCCCCGGCCTGCACTACTACTGCATGACCCCGTACGATGCCGACTTCAAAGGCCTGCACATCCTCTTCCCCAAGGAGAATGTGGAGAACACGCTGGGCGAATACCTCAGTTCCAAGGGCCTCACACAGCTTCACACAGCCGAGACAGAGAAATACGCACACGTTACCTTCTTCTTCAACGGCGGCCGCGAGGAACCGTTCAAAGGCGAAGACCGCACACTCGTGCCCTCGCCCAAGGTGGCCACCTACGACCTCAAACCGGAGATGAGCGCCTATGAGGTGAAGGACAAACTGGTCGCATCCATCAAGACCGGCAAGTATGACTTCATCGTCGTAAACTTTGCCAACGGCGACATGGTGGGCCACACGGGTGTCTACTCGGCCATCGAGAAGGCCGTCGTAGCCGTCGACGCCTGCGTCAAGGACGTAGTGGAAGCCGCTCAGAGCATGGACTACTCGGTGATCATCATCGCCGACCACGGCAACGCCGACCACGCCATCAACGATGACGGCACGCCCAACACGCAGCACTCCCTCAACCCCGTGCCCTTCATCTACATCAGCAACGACAAGGGCGCCACCGTCGAGAACGGTATCCTGGCCGATGTAGCGCCGAGCATCCTGCACGTAATGGGGCTCGAGCAGCCTAAGGAGATGACCGGCCACTGCCTCATCAAGGACTAAGCCGCCGCGCGCAGCATACCGATATTTCACGGGTACCAATACTTTACGCGTAACAATACTTCGAGCGTAAGCATATCAATACTTACCGGCCCCGACAGGACTCCCTGCCGGGGCCGCTTTATTTTCGTCCAGCTGCGCGCGCCATTTCACCGTCGCGCTATGTCTCCCCCGTCACGGTGCGCAAGCCTGCCTCAAACCTCCGCCGTGACGCGTTACCTCCATGCCGTGGCACGCACTATCTCTCCGCCGCGGCGCGCCATTTCCCCGCCGCGCTCTGTCTCCTTGCCGCCACGGCGAGCCGTTTCCCTTCCTTGGCACGCGCGGCGATACTCAATATTCACCGCTTGTATCCTACTAAGAAAGACTAATGCCATGAAGCCATTTCTCTTTAGGAAAATGTGGGTACGCCCGATATATTCGCTAAGAAAAATGTAATATTCTCTGGAATATTCGTCCGGAAAAGTGTAACATTGCCCGGAATTTTCCCTAAGAAAAGTGTGAAATGCCAGGAAAGTTCCCTATGTAAATGTAATTTTGTCCCTCTAATGGGTATTGGTTTTCACATACTTACAAAGGCCGCCGAAGCGGTCCTAAGTCGTTGGCAGGCACCTTTCGGATGTATACTGACAGGGCTTACGGATGGAATTCCACGTTTCGGGAAGAATCGTGCATGCACTTCTCAAAAAACCTCCCGCAAAACTTATTTCTCACATAGGACCTGAGGAGAACTACGTTTGAGGTAGTTCAAAACGTCTCAAATGTAATTTCGGCCCTTCGGGAGCGCTGTTTTTCAGTTACTTACAAAGGCCACAAAAGCAGCCTTTCCAGGGTCGCAGAAATGCGCACTCTATACCATTTGCCATATTGTGGGGCGGGCTGATAAGAGCGAAAATTAATGATGTGAGCGGCGCTGGCCGGGAGGGACGCTGCCTCAGCGGCCGCATACCCAAAGAGGCAAAGCGCGAAGTAATTTGCGATGCGAGTGACTCACGAAAGAAGGAGATGCGCATTGCGCATTATACCCTTCAATATTTTATGCGGCGGCTGGCGGGCCGCGTTGCAGCGGCACTTCCAGCTATTTTTCGCGCTTTGCATAATCGCGTATTCCTTCGCGCACTTTCTTATGCGGCGGACGGCCCTGAGGGCAGGGGCCCTCCCAGTTATTTCCCATGCAATACTTTGGCGCACGCCTCGTACACCCAGCTATTTCTCGCGCATGTGCAAATCACTAATCTCACATCTATATGTTGTCATCCTCCTATACGGCTACTCTAATTTCGCATACGAAAATCGGTCCTTTTTCCACTCTTCAAAAAAACTTTCCGCAAAACTCAAAAACTACATTTGAGGTGAGGAAAAACACATTTGAGGTAGTTTTACTCGTCTCAAATGTAATTTTGGCCTTCTGGAGACACTGATTATCAGAGAGATAAAAAGGCAATTTTCCGGGCCTTGACGGCATCAGGTTTTCCTCGCGGAATATGAATAAAACGTGAATACCGGACGGATATTCACGTTTTATTCTATTGCCCGGCAGCGGTGGGAATTCCGCCGGCACATTCGCCGTAAGGCGGTCCTATTTGCTGTAAAGCATTACTCAATTGCCGTAAAGCAGTCCTTATTTGCCGTAAGGCGGTCCTTCTTCGCCGTAAGACGGTCGTCAGGGCCGGGCGCTACAGGTAGTCGGGCAGGCGGAAGAGATGGCCCGCATTGCTGCCCTTGATGAGGATCGTGTAGCCGCTCAGCGGGTGCTGCTGCAGTTCGGCTATCACCTCGTCGACGCTGTGAAAGGTGGGGAAGGACGGATGCAGCTGCTCGAAGCATTCGCCTATGAGCCAGACCTTGTCGAAACCGGCGCGGGTAAGGAAATCGCAGAGCTCGAGGTGCTCGTCATGGCTCTCGGCGCCGAGTTCGCGCATCTCGCCGAGGATAACCATCTTGTGGGCGGCGTGGAGCTCGCTGAAGTTTTTGAGCGCCGCATGCATGCTGGTGGGATTGGCGTTGTAGGCGTCGATGATGAGCGTGTTGTGGTCGGTCTGCTTGAGCTGGGAGCGATTGTTGGAGGGGATGTAGGCGGAGAGGGCGGCGTCGATGTCCGCGGGAGCCACTCCGAAGCGGCAGCCCACGGTGACGGCGCAGAGGAGATTGGCTATGTTGTAGTCGCCTATGAGATGTGTGTGCACCTCGTGGCGCTCGCCGCCGGGCTCCTGCCAATAGAAGGAGACATACGGGTCGCAGTCCGTGACATCGCCCTCAACCATGAGCCCTTCGGCGGGCTTTGTGCCGTAGCGGTAGGTCGTAAGCCCCCCGGCTATGCCGCAGAGAACGGCGGAGTCGTTGTTGAGGAAGATGGCGCTGCCCTTCTTGGTGCGCAGGTAGTCGTAGAGCTCGCCCTTGGTATGCACCACGCCCTCAAAGGAACCGAAGCCCTCGAGGTGAGCGCGCCCCACATTGGTGATGATGCCGTAGTCGGGATGCACGATGGCAGTGAGCTGGGCTATCTCGCCCGGGTGATTGGCGCCGGTCTCGATGACGGCTATCTCGTGGTCCTTGGTGAGGCGCAGCAGGGTGCGCGGAACACCGATGTGATTGTTATAGTTGGCCTCAGTGTGGAGCACGCGGTATTTGCGCTCCAGCACGGCGGAGACCAGTTCCTTGGTGGTCGTCTTGCCGTTGGTGCCGGTGATCTGTATGACGGGCAGGCCGAGGCGCTCGCGGTGGAGGGCAGCAAGGCGCTGCATGGTGAGGAGCGCATTATCGGTCAGGATGTAGCGTTCGTCGCCACGGGCGGCAAACTCGCTGCGATCGATAACGGCGTAGGCGCAGCCCTGCTGCAGGGCCTTGGAGGCGTAGACGTTGCCGTCAAAGTTCTCCCCGCGCAGGGCGAAGAAGATGGCGCCCGGAGGGCATGTGCGGCTGTCCGTAGTCACCACGGGATGAGCCAGATAAATGGAATATAATTCTTCTATCGACATCATATTAAAAGAGAGTGAATTCTTAGAGTTTCTGAATGAGTTTACGGCCCTGGCGCGAGAGGAACGGTTTGATCTGCTCGAAGGGGACGGTAAACTGTGGGGCGCCGGCCGAATAAGGCGCTATCTCGTAGGGCTGGTAGACGAAGGTCATGCCGTGGCGCGAGAGGTAGGGCTGGCACTTGGGCAGGGGGAAATGCTTCAGGAGGGCCATTTCGTCCTCCTCGTTGAAATCGTTGCTGGTCAGGAGCGCTGCGAGACTGATGTTGCTCACCTCATCCTCGTGGAGGAGCGTGGAGAAATAGCTGCGGACGCCCTCGCGAATGAGATGGTGGAAGGCCGTGGTCGTGGTGTCGCGTATCAGGTCCCAGCCGAAGGTCATGCCATCGGTACGGCGGAAGGTGACGCCCACGTCGGTGGTGAGGCCCGGTGTGCCGCCGGCGCACTGCTTGAGCATGAAGCGGAAGCTGACGTAGCTGCACCGCTGGGCCACAAGGCGGACGGTGCCGTCGAAGCGCAGGTCGGGCTTGCCCTTGCCGCCGAAGGCGCTCATAAATTTCTCGCGGCCGTAGTAATCCACGACGGAGTGGACATCCATCGTGTCGGGCGGTGTGCCTTCGCCAAGCCGGGAGCGCACCCACGAGGCGACGGAGGCGCTGAGCGGGCCGGTGACCGGTGTGGGATACTGGGCGGTGATGCGCACGAGCACACTGTAGCCGCGCGCCGTGTCGGCGCGGAAGTAGGAGGCGGAGTCGACGCAGAGGGTGTCGGGCTTCTGATAGGGGCGCTTGGGCCGCTTGTTGCTGCAAGCGGAGAGCGTGACGGTAGCCGCCATTAGCAGCACCATCATCACGGGAAGCGCGGATATCAGAAACTTTCTCATATTATATAACAGTTATAACGGTCAGGGTGCGGAGCGCGGGGGCTCAGTCCATCGTGTCGCGGTAGAAGTCGAGCATGGCAAAGATGTCGCGGCGGGAGACAATGGTGTTCAGCTCGAGGCATCCTATATTGGACAGCAGGGAGAAGTTGACCTCGCCGCCGGTGTTCTTCTTGTCGTGGAGCATGAGGCCGTAGAGCGTGTCGTAGTCGTCGCAGGTGTAGGTGAAGCGCCCGTAGTGCTCGCGGATGTAGGCGATGGTCTGCTGCATGATGTCGGAGGGGAAGCCCTTGAGAGAGTGCGAGAGGTAGAGCTCGGCCACGAGGCCGCGGGCTACGGCGTAGCCGTGCAGCATGGGGTGGCCGGAGGCCAGGGCAAAGGCCTCGAAGGCGTGGCCGGCGGTGTGGCCGGCGTTGAGAGCCTTGCGGATTCCCTTCTCCTTAGGGTCCTGAGCGACGATGCGGGCCTTGATGTCGATGCTCTCGGCCACGAGGTCGTGGAGCTCTGAGACATCAGCGGTGCCGAGGTCGAAGCGCATCAGAGCGGCCCAATAGTCCGGCGTACTGATAAGCCCATGCTTGATCATCTCGGCGTAACCGGATAGGAGATTGGGCATATCGAGCGAGCGGAGGAACTCCATGTCCACTATCACGCGTATCGGCGAGGCGAAGACGCCCACCTCGTTTTTGAGGCCGCCGAAGTTGATGGCCGTCTTGCCGCCAACGCTGGCGTCGACCATGGAGAGCAGCGTGGTGGGCACATTGATATACGGTATGCCGCGCTTGAAGGTGGACGCAGCGAAGCCGCCGAGGTCGGAGACCATTCCGCCGCCCACGTTGACGAGGAGCGAATGTCGCGAAGCCCCGCCCTTCTGCAGCGCGGTCCACACGCTGGAGAGGGTATTGAGGTCCTTGTGTGTGTCGGTGGAGCCGATCCCGATGCGCACGGCCCCGGCAAGCGCGCGGCTTGAGGCCAGCAGCGGCGAGCAGAGGCGCTCCGTCACATCATCGTAAAGGACGAACACCTTATCGGGCGCTGCCTCGGCGACGGCCTTGTCCAGCTCTGCGCACACATCGCGCGACATCACTACAGTCTTGTCTATCATGTCGTCTACAATTTTTGCAAAGTTACTAATTATGGTTAAAACACTTGCTATCCGCGGGCCGAAAACGTAGACTGAGAGCGGGAAAAACTGCAAATTGTCCCCTGTCGACGGCTGCGTATGCCGCAATTCGGGGCTCTGATGTGCGCGCCGCGGGCTGCGGGAGGAAAGCCCGCCTTTGCTCTCCGGGGGATGCAAAGGCGGAGATTAATCAGCGGCCTCTGCTCAAGAAGAGCGTCGGAAGCGCAGGAATGAGCAAAAAAGGCAGTTCATCGCTTCTCGGATACATAAGAAAATCATAACTTTGCAGCGCCTTAGGGAAAGAAACTGCAATCCCGCCAAACGGACAGAGGGGAGAGCGAACAGGACCGGCAAATAATTCGCAAATAAAGATATGATAAAATCACAAGACATTAAGAAAGGTACTTGCATCCGCATGGACGGCAAGCTGTACTTCTGCATCGATTTCCTGCACATGAAGCCAGGAAAGGGTAACACCATCATGCGCACCACGCTCAAGGACGTTGTGTCCGGCCGCGTGATAGAGAAGCGCTTCAATATCGGTGAGGCCCTCGAGGACGTGCGCGTAGAGCGCCGCCCCTACCAGTACCTCTACAAGGATGGGGACAACTTCATCTTCATGAACCAGGAGACGTACGACCAGATCCCCGTACAGGCCAGTCTGGTGACCGGCGCCGATTTCATGAAGGAGGGCGATGTAGTAGACGTGGTGAGCGACGCTTCCACCGACACTATCCTCTACGCAGAGATGCCCGTCAAGACCGTGCTCAAGATTACCTACACCGAGCCGGGCCTCAAGGGTGACACCGCCACCAACGCCACAAAGCCCGCCACGGTAGAGACCGGCGCCACAGTACGTGTGCCGCTGTTCATCAACGAGGGCGAGATGATCGAAGTGGACACCCGCGACGGTTCTTACGTAAACCGTGTAAAGTAAAACGCGGAGCAACTACAGCATCCGGGATTTTAAAGGCCGCGCCTGCGATGAGAACTCGCAGGCGCGGCTTTCTTGTGCGCCCCTCTGCCCCGCCGCAGGGGCGAAATATAGAGCGCGATCAGGGGCGGCGGGGATATTTTTGCTAACTTTGCAGCCGGAGACGGTTCGCCGCGCACCTCATCGGGGGCGCGGCGATCAAAAGGGAAGCGGGTGAGAATCCCGCACAATCCCGTTGCTGTGTGTCCGAGGCGGAGAGCACTCCGCACCTGTTGCATACTACAAGAGCCATTGCAGCTACGGCTGTGAGAAGGCGCAGCAGGCTGACGAGCCAGAAGACCTGCCGTTTCCCCCATAATGTCAATACCTGCGAGGACGGGGACGGGCAGCCGGAGAGGGAGGCAGCAGGCCGCAGGCCGGAAGCGCGCCGCCCTCGGGACAACATGGCCGGACATCAGTATGCCCGGCCCAAAGAACGCGCACACCGGCTCACCCATCGTTTCGCGGGTGAGCCTTTATAGAGAAGCGAAACGAATGGCCGCCGGCAAATATTCCATAATCATCATCACCGCCACGCTCATGAGCCTGAGCGCAGGGGCTGCGACGCTCAGGAGCGACACTCTCACGGCGCCGACGCTGAGGCCCGCCATCGTGAGCGCCCGCGGCGGGGACGACGGCGACGTGCTGACGCGCGTCATCAGCGGTCCGGGGCTCAGGGCGATGAGCGCGTACAGCGTGGCCGACGCGCTGCGGTTCACCTCGGGCGCTCAGATACGCGACTACGGCGGCATCGGCGGCCTCAAGACCATCGACATTCGCAGCATAGGCAATCAGCACACCGCCGTCAGCTATGGCGGCGTGACCATCACCAACGCGCAGAACGGCATAGTGGACCTGGGGCGCATGTCGCTGCAGAACGTGGGGCTGATAAGCGTCTGCAAGGGCTTCGGTGGCGATCTGCTGCGGCCGGCCGCCGACTACGCGTCGGCCTCGAGGGTGAGCATCGTGCCGCTGAGGCCCACATTCGGCGCAAAAGGCTACAACCTGCGCGCCTCGCTGCAGGGCGGGAGCTTCGGCACCGTCTCGCCCGAGGTGACGTGGGAGCAGCGCCTCAGCGAAAGGCTTGCCCTTCAGATGAACGGCGCTCTGCTCTCCTCCGACGGGCGCTACAGTTTCCGCTACAGGAGGGAGGGCGGCTACGACACCACGGCCACACGCAGGAACGGCGACATCCGTGTTCTGCGCCTCGAACCCGCGCTCTACGGCAGCGGAGGCGGCTGGACCTGGGACACACGCATGTACCTCTACGCCTCGCGCCGCGGCCTCCCGGGCGCTGTAGTGCGCGGCCACCTCTCTCATGTCGACCGCCAGAAGGACCTCAGTACCTTCGCTCAGGCCACCGCGCGGCGCGACAGAGGCCGCCTCGCCCTGCTGCTCAGCGGAAAACTTTACTACGACTATACCCATTACCTCTGGGACCAGCGCCGGGAAGGCGGCGCCCTGTATGTGGACAATCACTACCATCAGCGCGGCGCGTATGTCTCGGGCGCGGGCCGGTATCGCCTGACAGAGCATCTCAGCGCGGCCCTCTCGGCCGACTACACCCTCTCCGCGCTCAACGCCGATCTCACCGATTTTGTCCGCCCTCTGCGCCACACCCTGATGTGCGCCGCCTCGGCGCGCTGGGAGCGGGGAGCGCTGACGGCGGAGGCCTCGCAGGTGACCACATATATACACAACAAGGCCCGCTCCGGGCAGAGCGGCAGCCCCGCCACACACACCGACTTCGCGCCGATGGCGGAGATCACATGGCGGCTGCCCGTGCTGCGGTCGCTTTCCCTGCACGCCTTCGCGAAGCGCACCTGCCGCTACCCCACATTCAACGACCTCTACTACACCTTTATCGGCAACACACGCCTGAGGCCCGAGTACGCCAGCCAGTATGACGCGGGGCTGAACTGGAGCCTGCCCGCGCCGCGCGGGATACTCACACGCCTCAGCCTGAGCGGCGACGTCTACCTCAACACGGTGAGCGACAAGATCATCGCCGTGCCCGCCGCCAACCAGTTTCGCTGGACGATGACCAACATCGGCCGGGCGCGCATCCTGGGAGCGGACATGCAGGCCGAGGCGGCTCTCAGGCTGGGCCGCGCCGGCATCACGGCGGTGGGGACATGGTCATATTGCCGCGCAGAGGACAGGACGTACCCCGGGAGTCCCTACTACGGCGACCAGCTGCCCTACATGCCGCGGCAGTCCGCCTCGCTCGCGCTCACGATGGCCATAGGCGGATGGACGGCTCAGGCCAGCGCGCAGACCAATGCTCACCGCTACGACTCGTCGGCCAGTACGGAGGCCTCGTATATGCCCGCCTACACGCTCGTCGACATCGCCGGCGGGCGCGAGATAAGCCTCGGGAGCACCCGCCTCCGCCTGACGGCCGCGGTCAACAACCTGCTGGACCGCCGCTACGAGGTGGTGCGCTGCTACCCCATGCCCGGGCGCAACTATAAGATCTCCCTCTCCATCACATTATGACAATCACAAATTCACATTCTATAAAACACAACACAGATGATCAGACTCAAGACACTGGCGCGCATCAGCGCCACCACCCTGCTCGCCATCGCGGGCACGTACCAACTCTCCTCCTGCTCGGACGACGATGACGAACCGAAGGTCGACATCACCGGCACGGGCGTGACCGCCGGCAGCAGCAACCAGAGCACGCGCGAGGTATACCTCCTGAACGAGGGCAACATGGGCAAGAACAACGCCTCGCTCGACTGCTTCGACTACAGCACGGGCAAGTATTTCCTCAACATCTTCGCGGCCTATAACCCGACCGCCACGCTTGGCCTCGGCGACACGGGCAACGACCTGCAGACCTACAACGGCCGCCTCTACGCCGTCATCAACGGCAGCAACCTGGTACAGGTGACGGACCTCAGCACGGGCCTGGCCCGCGGCACCATCAGCATCCCCTCGCCGCGTAACATCGCCTTCGGCGGCAACTACGCCTATGTGACCTCCTACTCGAGCGCCTCGGCCGGCGACGAGAAGCAGCCCAAGGGCAGTGTCTACAAGGTGAACCTCTCCACGCTCGCCATCGAGGGCAACGCCGTGACCGGTTACCAGCCCGAGGGCGTGGTCTACAGCGACGGGCGCCTCTTCGTGGCCAACTCGGGCGGATACATGTACCCCAACTATGAGCACACCATCAGCGTGGTAGACGCCGCGAGCATGAAGGTGACCGGCACGATAGACTGCGGCCTCAACCTGGGCGACGAGGTCCTCGACAGCCGCGGCAATCTCTACGTCATCTCGACGGGCAACTACAGCACCGTGAGCTCCAAGATCTACGTCATCAACACCAGGACCGCCACCGTGAGCGACTCGATCGCCACCAGCGTGTCGGCCATGGCCGTTGCCGGCGACTCGCTCTACATCATCGGCGTCGAGTACAAGGCGCCGACCTACGAGCCGGTCAACAGCTACGCGCTCTACAACACCGCCACGCGGCAGTTTGTCGGCAACGGCTTCATCACCGACGGCACGGGCTCGGCCATCACGCTGCCCTACGCCGTGGCTGTCAACCCCGCCACGCGTGAGATATTCGTGGCCGACGCCAAGGACTACAAGACGCCCGGCGAGCTCCGCTGCTACTCGCAGAAGGGCGCTCTCAAGTGGAAGGCCACGACCGGCGTAATCCCCGGCCACATCGCCTTCTCGGACAAGCGCCTCAAGGGTCTGAAATAAAGCTGACGCGAAAGCGTTTACTATAATCTGTACAAGGGTCGGTCCCGGAGCTGCGAAGGCTCCGGGACCGACTGCGTTATGCGCACCGCACGCCGGAAGAGCGTGTTTTATGCGCTATTCCCTTTGCCCGGAGCGCAGCAAGCACGTCGGAAAAGCCTTCCCGCTCCAGCGGAAATTCTCATGCGGACGAGAAAAAATTCCCATGCGGATGAAAATATTTTTTCATGAGGATGAAAATAAATTCTCAAGCGGGTGAGAATTCCCGCGGGAGGATAAGAAATTCTACTACGAGATAAAAAAATTTATCTCGTAGTAGACGGAGGGTGTATCATAATTCGATTTTTCGCGATACATCCTCTTTTTGCGTGTTCTGAGAATTCGATGGTTTCAGGCGGCGGCGTTTTTGCAGTTTTTCCAAAATATGCGATTCTCGGAGAGTAGAATC
>Ga0256404_1000231_pt1 | contig 141651 bp, 106 predicted proteins | sample RumenRJG_01DNA_FD_185990 | JGI IMG/M metagenome (GOLD analysis project Ga0256404, IMG submission 185990) | Bovine rumen microbial communities from Lethbridge, Alberta, Canada - RJG_01 | ecosystem: Host-associated > Mammals > Digestive system > Stomach > Rumen | place: Canada: Alberta... | reverse complement strand
AAAAAAATCAAGGGTTACGGGGCATCTTGTATAATGTCCATAACCCTTGATTTCATAAGCTTTGTGTGTATTCTATTATTTGACTCATGAAACAACCCTGCAATGTTTTTGCGTGATTTTGGTTATATTTACAACAGTGGCGCGGTAAAGAGAGAAATCCTTTTGTAATCGTTTTCACATCGTGGCCGGCCGCTCTGTTATCAGGGCCTTCTCTCTGCGCGTCCCGGGACATAAAAACGGTCCGCTGTACCCGAAAAAATACACTTTCGCGGCACAGCGGACCTGTTCCGATCCCTTATTTGATAATCCCCATCTCCTTCTTGATGGCTCCCATCAGCTCGTCAAATTCCTCAAAAGCGGGCAGCTGCGGATAGTCCTGCTTGATCTTCTCCGTGGTTCGGAAGAGATAGCCGGCTTTGCTGGCAAGGATCATATCCAGGTCGTTGTAGCTGTCTCCGCTGGCGATCGTGTCGAACCCGATGGACTGCAGCGCCTTTACGGTGCTGAGCTTGGACTGCTGTATGCGCATCTTGTAGCCCGTGATCTCGCCGCTCGGAGCCACTTCCAGGGAATTGCAAAAGAGTGTGGGCCATCCCAGCTTCTCCATGAGGGGCATGGCGAACTCCGTGAAGGTGTCACTGATGATGATCACCTGCGTGAAGGAGCGAAGCTCGTCCAGGAATTCTCTTGCTCCCGGCAGGGGTTCTATTTTGGCAATGACGTCCTGGATCTCCTTGAGGCCGAGGCCGTGCTCCTTGAGGATCCCGATCCTCCACTTCATGAGCTTATCGTAGTCGGGCTCGTCCCTTGTCGTCCTTCTCAGCTCGGGGATTCCGCTCACCTCAGAAAAAGCGATCCAGATCTCGGGTACCAGAACTCCTTCCATATCAAGACAGGTAATGTACATCGTTTCTTCCTTTCTAAGTTCTTATTGTTTAATTCGACAACATGCCGAACAGTTTCTGTCAGGTCCTGCGGCGCGCGCCGCCCGGATCATCCTCCTCATCCGAGGGGAATCTCCACGACTTCCGCCATTTTCATGAGGCACTGCTCGATCTGCTCGGAAATCTCGTTCACAAGGCGCTCTGTAATCTCCTCATTCTTTTCCTTCTCGAGTGTCTTGTAGAAGGTGCTCTTTACTTCGTCGCTGATCTTCTCGATGCGGGACATGAAATATCCCCTGGGGACAAGTTTTCTCATGGGACGCGGGATCACCATGTTCATCGCCGCTTCTTCCATCTTTTCTTTTCCCAGGATCAGGATCATCAGCGAGATCGTGGCTCCGGCCACAACGCCCGTGATGCCGCCGGAGATCAGGGCGATGCCGCTGCCGCCGCACAGAAGGCCGATCAGGATGGAGATGATCGTATCGATCATCCATGTGAACTCCTCCACCGCAAAGACTTCCTTGGCGTCTACCTTGATGTCCAGATCTGAGATCGAGAGGAAGGAGCTCAGGCTCAGGGCCCTGTAAGGCACGCCGTGACGGATGCAGATGGGCATGGTCATCTCTTCCAGCTCATAGGAGACCGGCTTGAGCCACTGGGCAACAGGCCGTACCAGCATCTCCTGCACCTCCTGCGTGTGCAGATAATTCTCGATCTCCTTCTCCATCTCCTTGTTGATGTCGGAGAGCCGCTCGATCTCGCCCTCTCTCCATCTGTCGAAGACGGGCATTGCCGCGTTTTCCAGAATCGGTCTGACCAGCATGTCGACAGTGCTGCGATAGAGCTCCTCGATGTGGGCTCCCACGATCCTCTCGACCACGCTTGAGCTCACGAGTTCCTTGATCTCCGCCCGGAACTGTCTGAGCTCCTCATCGATCCTGCCGCTCCACGCAAGGCCGCGGCAGACCGAGAACTCCGGTTCTGCGCCCGTGATCACGACAGATTCAGGGAACGCCTCCCTGCACCAGTCTCTGATGGCCGGAAGCCTCGAGACGCCGCCCGTCAGAAAGACCAGTTCCGGAAGATCCCCCTGGATCTTCTCGCGGACCTGCTTGAGGCTGGCCATAAAGACATCCTTGAAGCTCTTGCCGCCCAGCTGCCTGATTCCTTCATATAATACCCGGTCCGCCGTGCGTTTGTTCATAAAGAGCTGGAGCCTTACGGGCTTTTCATAGCTGATGATGACCGACTGCAGGCAGTCATTCTCTTTCCAGTACTCTTCGTCGGCAAAATATTTTTCCTTAAGCCGTCTGGCGGCAAACTCACAGTAGCTCTTCCAGGGAGGGCTCTGCTCGAAGATCTCCCGGATCCTGTTTCCTCTGACCGACGCGTCCAGGGCGCACTCAAGGACCACCTCGTCCATGATGCCGCCTCCCAGAGCCACTTCGCCGGCCGTCTGCAGCTCCACTTCCTTGCCTCCCATGATATAGGCGAAGTCTGTCGTCGACGACCCGATGTCCACCACCAGCACAGGCTTGGACAAAATATCGTAGCCCACCTGGAAATGCTTGGACTGGCAGGCGCTCACCAGCGCGGCGCGCGACTCCGAGATGATGCGCACCGGCGGATATCCCGCCTCCTCAAACAGTTCTCTGTAGCGCTCCCTCGCCGTTTTATCCCAGCCGGCGGGACAGCCCACGTAGAAGCAGACGTCTTCCCCCTTGACCAGATCTCCGCTCATGTACAGTTCTCCGAGCACGCCCGCGGCGAAAGACTTGATGTCCCTGCGGCTTCCCGTGTCGGTCAGAAAGCGGCTCTTGAACCGGATCTTGCGCTCCACCGCTTCGGGGTCGTAACAGGCCGCTTCGCCGATCACCAGCGCGCCGTCCCTGCGCCTGGCATAAGCGGTCACAAAGCTCCCCACTTCCCTCACCGGGATAATGCGCGGAACCGTCGCATCACTTTTATTCAAACAGGAGACGGCGCTCTCCGCGTCTCCCAGGTCAAATCCATAATAGCGGTCCATTTTATCTCCTTCACAGCGCCGTCACGGCAAGTCCCTTGCGGATTAGCGTTCCATCCCTCACAAGAGCCGGGCGCAGCGTCATGTCCTGCTTTCCGGGAAGCAGCTCAAACCACTCTCTTTTGCCGCCTCCCAGCTCCACCGTCTCCACTTGTCTGCGGTGCAGGTAGTAGCGGGTCGTCGAGATCATCTCTCTTGCGGACATATCGTCGGGGTTTTCCTCCCGCAGGCTGTAGGCAGTTTCCAGCAAAGCCGAGAAGAAGTCGGCTTCCTCGGGCGAGATCCCGTTGCCGGAAGACGGAGGCAGCTGGCTTTTCTCGTACCTGACTGCGTCCGCGGCTTCCCCGAGGCTCTTGTCGATGGACAGGACCACGGCTCTCATGCAGCTGTAGACCTTCTCGGCGCTCACCCTGACCTCGGCCTGCTGCTCGCCCCCGACTGTCTGTGCTTTCCTGTTTCCGGAGAGTCGTCCGGCAAAAAAGAGAAGCACGCCTCCCAGAATGGAGGCCGGTAATCCGCCCAGGATGCCCGGCACGGAAACTCCGTTTCCGGAGAAGGCCGCCGGTCCCACGACAGAACCGATAAGGAACACCGCCCCTGCCGCCAGGCAGAGAATGACCGGAACAGAGAACTCGGTTTTTCCGTCGGACTGCGCGCCCGCGCCGCTCTTCGCCCAGATCTTCACATCGTCCGCCGCGCATAGCATCGGGACCATCATCTTGGCCGCCTGCAGCAGGTATCTCGCCGTGTCTCTGACTTTCTCCTCCATGCACTCCTCATTGTAGCGCAAAAGGAGTCGGTCAAACTCTTTCTCCACCACGCTCTGCGCCTTCTCCGGCGCCGATGCTGCGGCCAGCCCGCTCATCAGCTGCTCTTTGTCAGCCTCCAGAAACTGTATCATTTCCATATCGGATCCCCCGCGTCAAAGCTATTTCAGTCGGATTTTTGTCAGTCAGAACTTTAAACACTATTATAGCACAGGTAAAAAGATAGTGACAGAAAGCGCGGTGCTTCTGTCACTATAAGAGTCTGCTGTGAAACGATTGATTTTATTGAACTATTGATTTATGAGCGATTGCTTTGTGGTGCTGTCAAAGCGCGTCGCTCAGTCCATATTGGAATATTTGCTGAGGATATGTCCGTACAGCGTGCGGACCGCCGGCGCCATCAGCTGCGGATTAATGGCCGCGAGGCCTATGATCCTGGCCGCGTCGGGCTCCATTCTGTACTGGCGCACGTCGTAGGGAATGTCATTCATGACGAGTTCGGGCATGATGCAGATCCCGAATCCCGCCGCCACCATGACGACAGTGGAGAGGTCGTCCACCACGTGATATCTGGTCTGGATGTCCAGGTGATTCTGCTTCATATAATTCTGGATATCCGCGTCCGTGGACTCCCGCTGCACTACAAAGCGCAGCTTTTCCATCTCGGCTATGGACATCTTGTCGCCCGGCAGCTCCTTCTCGAAGTTCTTGGGGACAATGCACAGAAGCGGGTCTCTGTAGAAAGGCCGGATGTTGAGGTCTCCCGCGCTGGACGTGGACAAAAAGCCGAAGTCCACGATCCCATTCCGGATCCAGTAGCTCACGTCATCATAAGTTCCCTGGAACACCTCAATCTCGATGGCGGGATATGTCTCCCCGAAGGACTTGATGATATCGGGCATCCAGCTCGTGCAGACACTGGAGAACACGCCCACTTTTACAGTTCCCTGTTTGAGGCCGTTGAACTCCGCCACCGCCTGCTGCAGGCTCTCCTCGCTGTTGAGGACCGCGTTCACATAGGGCATCAGGTGCTCTCCGTAGCTCGTCAGCGTGACGCCCGCTTTCTTCCTTGTAAAAACAGAGAAACCCAGCTCCTTTTCCATAGAAGAAACGGCGTGGCTGATGGCGGACGGGGTCAGCCCTATGAGGTCCGCCGCCTTATGAAAGCTTCCCGCCTCCGCGACGGTCTTGAATATCTGATAACTGAGAAGAGTCATTGGTCACCTCCGTATTTACCGGAATCAGCCTCTGGCGCAGCGATACTGAAGATCCTCCCATCTCTTATCCACTTCCTTCTGGAAGAGCTCGATCAGTTCCTCGTTCCCGGGCCTAAACAGATGCTTGAATCTGCCCTGGGGCTTCAGAAAATCTTCGATTGGAAGCTTGTTCTTGGGCTCATAGTTCAGGATCCACTTGCCCTCCACCACTTCGAAGAGCGGCCAGTAGCAGGTCTCCACTGCCAGCCTGCAGATCTCCATGATCTCGCTCATATCGTAGCGCCAGCCTCTGGGGCAGGGCGTCATCATGTTGAGGAAAGCCGCGCCTTTTGTATAGATGGCAGTCTCTGCCTTTCTGTGCAGGTCCTTGAAATCTCTTGTCAAAGTAGTCTGCGCCACATAGGGCACGTAATGCTCCGCGATGATGGCGCTGAGGTCCTTGCGGTACTGTATTTTGCCGTTTGAGACCTTGCCCGCGGGCGTCGTGGTCGTATCCGCGAACATAGGCGTCGCCGACGACCTCTGGATTCCGGTGTTCATATATGCACCATTATCATAACATACATAGACCATATCGTGTCCACGTTCCATCGCGCCGGAAAGCGATTGGAAACCGATATCGTAAGTTCCGCCGTCACCGCCGAAGGTGATGAACTTGAAATTGTCCTTATCGGTCAGCTTCCCTTTCTTCTTCAGGGCTTTGTAAGCCGTCTCCACGCCGCTGAGCGTCGCGCCCGCATTTTCGAACGCGTTGTGGATGTAGCTGTCCTGCCAGGCGCTGTAAGGATACATATAGGAAGAAACTTCCAGGCATCCCGTCGCGTTGCCGATGACCGCCTGATCTTCTTCGTGAAGCGCGCGCAGCACGGCTCTGACGCCGATCGTGGCGCCGCATCCCGCGCACATGCGGTGACCGGGCGCGAGGCGCTCGGGCTTTTCCATCATTGTCTTAAGGCTGTAATCATTTGCTTTCATATTATCTTATCACTCTCTGAGTCCGATGTATCCGTTATCTTATCACTCTCTGAGCCCGATGTATTTGTGGTTAGGCGCTTCTTTTTCGCCTCTTGCCACTTGCTCAAGCTCCGCAAAAATCTCCCGGACGTGGTCCACCGTGAAGTCTCTGCCCGCCAGTCCGTAGATATAGTTGACCGTATCGACCATGACCTTGCTTCTGTAAAGGCCGGCCGGGATCTCGCTTCCGAGCGGTCCGCTGCATCCGTTGTAGCTCTCGCAGCGGTCCATGATCGCCACGGCCTTGCAGCCGCTTCTCTTAATCGCCTCTGCGATCTCCTTCTCCGGGAAAGGCCTGAACACGCGGAGCTTCAGAACTCCGACCTTATGTCCTTCCTCCCGCAGCATGTCGACGGCAGCCTTGGCCGTTCCCGCCGCGGAACCCATGATTACCATCAGATACTCTGCATCTTCCGTCCTGTATTCCTCGAAGAACCCGTAGCTTCTTCCGGACATCTGCGCAAAGCGCTCCGCCACCTCGAGGATAACCTCCCCGGCGCGCTCCATCGCGGCTTCCTGCGCTTTTTTGGCCTCCATAGCATAAGCGGATACCGAGTAAGGTCCCACTGCGACCGGCTTTCCGGGATTGAGCAGGAATTCCTCCGGCTCATAATCGCCCACAAAGGCTTTCACCGGTCCATCCTCCAGAAGCTCTATATTTTCGACGGCGTGACTTGTGATAAATCCGTCCTGGCAGATCATGATCGGCAGGTGCACCCTGGGATCTTCGGCGATCGAAAAGGCCTGGATGTAATTGTCATAGGCCTCCTGGTTGTTCTCCGCGTAGATCTGGATCCATCCCGTATCCCGCGCGCCCATTCCGTCGGAGTGGTCGCAGTTGATGTTGATCGGGCCGGAAAGTGTGCGGTTGACCAGCGTCAGTGCGATGGGCAGCCTGTTGGAGGCCGCCAGCAGCAGCTCCTCCCACATCAACGCGAGGCCTGCAGAGGAGGTCGCCGTCATTGTCCTGGCGCCCGCCGCTTCCGCGCCGATGGCCGCCGACATGGCCGAGTGCTCGCTCTCCACCGGAATGAACTCCGTGTCGATCTCTCCGTTGGCGATGAAAGTGGATACCATCTGCGGGATCTCCGTGGACGGCGTGATCGGAAACGCCGGCATGACGTCGGGATTCACCTGGCGGATCGCGTAGGATACCGCCTCATTTCCGGACATACGCTCCGGGATCGATTTGCTCTTCATCACATTCTCTTCTTTTTTGCTCATGCTTCGATCCCCTCCTTCATCGTGATCGCGCCGAAGGGGCACGCCTTGACGCAGATTCCGCATCCTTTGCAGTGATCGTAGTCAAAATCCAGCCTCTTTCCGCCCTGCACCGGAATACAGGAATCAGGACAGACAGGCGCGCACAGCAGGCACTGCCTGCACTTGTCCTGATCCAGTACCGGTGTATTCGTTCTCCATTCCCCCGTCTTGAACAGGCGGGAGGTGCCTCCGGCATAGAGCTGAAGCCCTTCGGTGAGATCCGTGTAGGGGGATCTCTCATTTATCTTGGTGATATCGGTTCGCATTGGTTGTTTGTCCCTTCTTGTTTTTGTATAAAGTCCGTTTTGGGGGCTGCGCACGGCGTGCGCGCTTGGCCTCAGAGGTGTACCCGGTACCCATCATGGAAGGCCGGTCCCTTTGAGGTGATTTCCCTTGAGGTGCTATCTTCTTGAGGGGTTGTCTCCTGAGGTGTTGTCCCCTAAGGTATTATCCCCTTGAGAAAAAGAAATCCCCGTCTGAAGACGGGGTTTCAACTACTCTCGTATTCAAAGTCTTTCGTGATCAGGCGCTCCGCTTCATTTCCTTGGAAGACGCGCCGGACTTCTTTTCAGAGCTGCCGGCTTCCCTGGCCATTTCGATCTCCGCCTTATCATACGCCATCTCAAGCGCCGCCATATTCCCTTTAATCACTTCCGGCTTCTTAGCAAATTTGTGCGCAAAAGAAGCTTCCATTTCCTTCAGGAAATTCTCCCTGGACATAATGCCGGTCACCGCCGCTGTCGCAGCCAGCATAGGCGTGTTGGGAAAATTCTTTCCGAGTGTTTTCTCAGAAATATGTCTTGCGTCTACTGTCAGGACTCTGCCTTCATAGCCGCGCAGTAAAGTCCTGATCTCGTCGGCGCTCTTTGCTGTATTGACGATGATCGCACCGTCCTCCTTAAGGCCGTCCGTCACGTTGACAGAGTGCAGAAGTGTCTCGTCTACGACCACCACATAGTCGGGATCATAAATATTGGAATGAACGCGGATCTTGTCCTCGCTGATCCTGTTGAACGCCGTGATGGGAGCACCCATGCGCTCCGGACCGTACTCCGGAAATCCCTGTACGCAGCATCCTGTCTTGAATGCCACATCTGCCAGAAGCAGTGCCGCTGTCTTGGCGCCCTGGCCGCCTCTTCCATGCCATCTGATCTCAACCGTGTTTTTCATCGAACGTCCCTCTATTAATGAATTTATTTCATCTTACTGATGAATTCTTTTAACCATTAAGTCACCGACATTCGTTATTATACGCCCTTTCGGTTGAATGTAAATATCTTTTATGATGAATGATTTTCACGAAACAAGAGCCCGGAGAGGGTGGATTTCACATGTTATGGGTTTCCGGGAAGGCAATTGATTTAGAAGGCACTATTTAAACAGACAATATTGGCCGTCAGCGTTCAATTCTCCACCGTCTTCCCATACCTGCAGATATCCTTCAGGCAGCACTCCGCGCACCGCGGCCGCCGGGCGACGCAGACCGCGCGCCCGTGCAGCACAAATCTGTGACAGAGGTCGTTCCCCTCCTCCGGGGGTACGATCTTCCACAGCTCGCGCTCTACTTTGGCGGGCTCCTTGATGCCGTCCACCAGGCCGATCAGGTTGCAGAGGCGGATGCAGTGGGTGTCCGTGACAATGGCGGGCTTGCCGAAGACGTCGCCCATGATCAGGTTGGCGCTCTTGCGGCCGACGCCGGGCAGCGCGAGGAGCTCCTCGAAGGTTTCCGGCACGTTATCATTGTATTTTTCGTGAAGGACCTTCATGCAGGCCGAGATATCCCTGGCCTTGCTGGGGCCCAGGCCGCAGGGGCGCACGATCTTCTCGATTTCCTCCGCCGTTGTCTCCGCGAGAGCGGCGACCGAGGGAAACTTTTCATAAAGCTTGGGGGTGATCTGGTCCACCCGCGCATCCGTGCACTGCGCCGCCAGCCTGACGCTGACCAGCAGCTGCCACGCTTTGTCGTAATCTAATGTACATTTTGCCTCGGGATATTCCTTTTTGAGGCGCTCGATGACCTCGAGCGTCAGTTTCTTTTTCTCCATGATTTTACTCTCCGAATTTTCCGCAACTATTTGACTGTAATCCGCCACTGTATTACTATACTAAAGTATACCTTTTTCATTTATTTCTTGAGGGGGAAAAATATGCAAAAGAAAGAATCTAAATTTTCAATCTCACTGATCGCAATGTGTATCGTCGTGATCCTCATCGTCGCGATGGCTTTCATGACAAATGCGGAGTCCGTGCAGCAGACCGCCTGGTCTCTGGTGCCTCCCGTCATCGCGATCGCACTCGCGCTGATCACCAAGGAAGTTTATAGCTCCCTGTTCATCGGAATCATCTCCGGTGCGCTGCTTTACTCGGGCTATAACTTCGAGGGAACGCTGAATCACATCTTTACCGATGGCGTCATCGCGGTCCTCTCCGATCCCTACAACGTAGGTATCCTTGTCTTCCTGGTCATCCTGGGCGTCATGGTCCAGCTCATGAACCGCACCGGCGGCAGTGCTGCCTTCGGCAACTGGGCTTCCGAGAAGATCACCACAAGAGAAGGCGCTCAGCTGGCTACCATTGCCCTCGGCTGCCTGATCTTCATCGATGACTATTTTAACTGTCTGACCGTCGGCAGCGTCATGCGCCCCGTCACCGACAAGCATAAGATTTCCCGCGCCAAGCTCGCCTACCTGATCGACGCGACCGCAGCTCCCGTCTGCATCATCGCTCCGATCTCCTCCTGGGCGGCCGCCGTTTCCGGATTCGTAGAAGGCGAGAACGGCATCGCGCTTTTCATCAAGTCCATTCCTTATAACTACTACGCCCTGTTCACCATCGCCATGATGGTCCTCATGGTCATTATGAAAATAGAGTACGGCCCCATGTACAGACATGAATATAATGCCGTCAACTATGGCGATCTGTACACCACGGAAGACCGTCCCTATGCAAACGTCGACAACTCCAAGGACAAGGCCGACGGCAAGGTCATTGACATGCTCTTCCCGATCGTCACACTGGTCATCGGCTGTGTCATCGGCATGATCTACACAGGCGGATTCTTCAGCGGAACCAGCTTTATTGAATCTTTTGCCAACTCTGACGCTTCCGTAGGCCTGGTGCTCGGCTCCTTCTGTGCGCTGATCCTGACCATGGGCTTTTACATGATCCGCAAGTCCCTCGACTTCTCCTCCATCATGGAATGCATTCCCGAGGGCTTCAAGCAGATGGTTCCCGCCATCCTGATCCTGACCTTCGCATGGTCTCTCAAGGCCATGACAGACAGCCTCGGCGCCAAGGAATTCGTCGCTTACATCATCCAGAACAAGGCGGCCGGCCTTGCGGGCTTTCTGCCCTTCATCATCTTCCTGATCGCTGTAGGCCTCTCCTTCGCGACCGGAACCAGCTGGGGTACCTTCGGTATCCTGATCCCGATCGTCGTCGCCTGCTTCCAGTCGACTGACTATCAGCTGATGATCATCGCCATGTCCGCCTGCATGGCAGGCGCTGTCTGCGGCGACCACTGCTCCCCTATCTCCGATACGACTATTATGTCCTCGGCCGGCGCGCAGTGCAACCACTTGAATCACGTATCCACGCAGATCCCTTACGCGATGACCTGTGCGGCGATCTCCGCTCTGACCTACATCGTGGCAGGCCTTACCAAGAACGTGTTCCTGTCCCTGCTGATCGGTCTCGTGATCCTGATTGCCGTCATGTATGTGCTTTCGAGGAGATCCGCGAAGGCGAACGCAAACGCAAACGCAAAGTAAATATATATCAGCTATGATCAAAAAGGCTGCACCTGCCGGTGAACTTCTCAGCAGGTGCAGCCTTTTTTTGCTGCTTTTCATTGCCGGTCAAGGCCCCATAAACTGAGCCGCCGCGCCGGAATCTTCATTGCTTCAGCTGTTTACAGAACCTGTAATAGAGCACCCCAGCCGTGATCGCCGACGTGACCTCCGCAAAGGGCGTCGCCAGCGTAACTCCATTCAGCCCGATCAGCATCTTGAAGAGGATCATGGCCGGAATGTCTACGACGCCCTTTCTCATGATCGAGAGAATAAGGGAATAGCGCCTCAGTCCCGCCGCCTGGAAGATGGTGTTGGCCATATAGGACAGCGCGCAGAGCGGGGCCGCAAAGGCGATGACGCTCAGAAACCGCGTGCCAAATTCCACGCTGGCCGGCTCGTCGATGAAGAACGTGATCAGCTGCGGCGCAAACGTCCGGAACAGGATGGTGCAGCAGATCGTGAAAGCCAGCGCCACACCAGCCGTAAATTTGATTGTCTTCTCCATGCGCTCGAACTTCCGGGCGCCGTAATTGTAGGCGATGAGCGGCAGAACGCCCTGGGTCAGGCCCATACAGGTGTTGAAGGCGATCATGTTCACTTTTTTGGCGATGCCCATGCCCGCCACTGCCGCACTTCCGTACTCCACCACCAGCTTGTTGGCGAAGATGTTGGAGACCATGGCCAGGAAGGTCTGCAGGGCCGCCGCCGACCCGATGGAGAAGACCTCTCCCGGAATGCCCTCCCCGACGGTCAGATCGCCCGGCGAGAAGGTGAACACCGGATTGTCCCGGTGCCGGTACAGATAGATCAAAAAATAGCCCAGCGCAATGGTATTGGAAAGGCAGGTCGCGATCGCCGCGCCCGTCACTTCCATGCCCCGCGGCAGCAGCACGAACATGAACAGCGGATCCAGGATGATGTTGAGCACGCCGCCCAGCGACATGCCAAAGCCGGCCTCCTTCGCTGCGCCGATGGACCGAACCAGGTGCCCGCAGAGCGCGTTGCCCAGCGTCGGGATGGCGCCCACCACCATGGTCCAAAACATGTAGTCATAGATGTAGGCGTAAGACTCCTCATTTCCGCCGATCATGGGAATCAGCCATGGGCGCACGAAGAACAGGGCGATTCCATAGACTACCGCCGCCGCCAGCCCTCCGTACAGGCTGAAAGCGAATATTTTGCGAGCCCGGTCCGTCTCCTTTCGGCCCAGTGCCCTGGAGATCGCGCTGGAGCCGCCGATCCCGAAGAGATTGGCCAGTGCCATGATGATGACATAGATGGGAAGGCTCACGGAAAGCGCCGCCACCATGGCCGGGTTCCCTGTCCGCCCCACATACCAGGCGTCCGCGAAATTGTAGATAATGTTGATCAGCTGCGTGATGATGGTCGGAATGGCCATGGTAAACACGGCCTGCGGGATCGGGGCCTGTTCAAAGATCCATATTCTGTTCTTGCTGTCCTCTCTGCTCATGCGCTGCCTTTCCTCCCGGCAGATAAACATGCGGCATGCCTCGCTCCGCGAGCTGCCGCATGCCGGTTACTGTTAACGGCAAAATCTGCCCTCTTACCCCACTTATGTTTAATGGTCCGAGCCGTACCCCTGCTCGCTCTTTCTGATCATCTCTTCCCGGAACTCCTCGTAGGGATCCCCGTAGAGACGGATGTCCTCTTCCATCTCCTCCTGCCTGCGCCGCCGCTCCTCGGCAGTCCTTCTGCGCACGGGGCGCGGTCCGCTGTAGGAGCCGCCGCCGTCCATGCCGATGGGGCCCTCCGGCTCCTGCTCTTCTTCCGGCAGCTCCATGGCGCCCTTGAACTGCGTCTCGTAGAGCTCCGTGTAGACGCCGCCCGCCTTGACCAGGTCTTTGTGCTTGCCGCGCTCCGCGATCATCCCGTCCTTGATCACCAGGATCTCATCCGCTGCCAGAATAGTGGACAGCCTGTGCGCGATCAGAATACTGGTCCTGGAAGAGACCAGCGGGTCGATCGCGTCCTGGATCTTGCGCTCGGAGATGGAATCCAGCGCCGAAGTCGCCTCGTCGAAGATGAGCAGCGCCGGGTCGCGCAGAAGGACCCGCGCGATGGACAGCCTCTGCTTCTCGCCGCCCGAGAGCTTGAGTCCCCGGTTTCCGACCATGGTGTCCAGCCCGTCCGGCTGCCGGGAGATGAAGTCGTAGATATTGGCCCTCTCGCAGGCGTCGATCAGCTCCTCCTCGGAAGCCTCGGGCTTTACGTAGAGCAGATTGTCTCGGATGGTCCCGTTGAACAGGTAAGTATCCTGCGTCACCACGCCGATATTGCCGCGCAGGAACTTCAGGTCCAGCTTCTTAACATCGATCCCGTCGAAGTCCACTTCGCCGCTCACGGCGTCGTACAGGCGCGGGATCAGGTTCACCAGCGTGCTCTTGCCTGAGCCCGAGGGCCCGACGATCGCGATGCTGTGCCCGGTCTCCAGCTTGAAACTGACGTCCTTCAGGATCTGCCTGGAGGGCTCATAGTGGAAGTTCACATGCTTGAACTCCACATTTCCCTCTGCGTGGTCCGGCGTGATCGCGTCGGGCGCATTCTTGATCTCCACAGGCATGTCAAAATAGTCAAAGATCCTGGAGAACATGGCCATGGACCGCATCCAGTCGACCTGGATGTTGAGCAGCGAGTTCACGGGGCCGTACATCCTGCCCAGAAGGGCCACTAGCACCGTGATGTCGCCGACCGTGAGATCGGAGTTGTAACGCAGCATCAGAATGCCGCCCACCAGATACAGCAGCATGGGGCCCACGCTTGTGATCGTGGACAGCACGACTCGGAACCAGCGCCCCGCCATGCTCTCTTTGATGTTGAGCTCGATCATCTTGCGGTTGGCGGCCTCATAGCGGTTGTATTCGTACTCTTCCTTGCAGAAGAGCTTGACCAGCGTCTGTCCGCTGACGGACATGGTCTCGCCCAGAATGCCGTTGATCTCGTCGTTGCAGGCCTGCGCCTCCCTTGTGAGGCTCCAGCGCTTCTGCCCCGCCTTTCTGGTCGGGATCGTAAAGAGCGGCACAATGATGATGCCCACCGTCGCCAGGATCCAGTTCTTGCGGTACATGGCCACCAGCGCCACAATCAGCGTGATCGAATTGGACAGGATGCTGGTGAAAGTACCGGAGATCACTGTTTTGACCCCGTCGATGTCGCTGGTCATGCGCGTGATGATGTCGCCCTGGTTGTTGGACGTAAAAAAGCGCTGCGACATATTCTGCAGATGGCTGTACATCTGATTTCGCATGTCAAACGTGATGTGCTGCGCGATCCAGGTGTTGAGATAGCTCTCCGCCACGCCGATCAGGTTGGCGCCGGCGGTCACCGCCAGGGACAGCACGATATAGAAGATCAGCTTTTCGAAATTCCTGCCGATCAGGCCTTCGTCGATGATCTTACCGGTAAGGATCGACGGCATCAGCGACATGATCGAGGAGAAGACGATGCACAGAAGCGTCAGTGCAAACTGCTTCCAGTAGGGCGCCAGATAGGAAAAGACGCGCTTTAAGAGCGCCGGCGTCACCTGCGGGAGATTTTGCTTTTCTTCCTCGGACATAAAGTTTCTGCTTCCGGGGCCGAACCCCATTCCATGACCTCCAGGGGGCATAAGACACCTCTTTCTGTTTCAGGCTCGCCGCGCGAACCGCTCATAATTATCCGTTATGGCTCGCCAAAAAAGCGAACCGCGCGTGTGCATCATCAGTATTTGTTGATGTGGATCTTTCCGTAGGGCAGCGCGTCCAGCGGCGTCGACGGCCACTCCTGCTCGGGCATTCCCAGAGACAGGATCGCCTCCAGTTTGCACTCCGCGGGATACTGCAAAATAGTGCGGGCATATTCTTCCGCCGTCTCCCCGTCCATGGCCATTCTCTCGCGGCCCTGGATCCAGCAGCTGGCTACGCCCAGCGCGCTCGCCATCAGGTGCATATTTTCCATGACGCAGCAGCAGTCCTCGGTCCAGACGTCGGACTTCTCCTCATCTCCCACCACTGCAATGGCCAGATCTGCTCCCGCCAGCATTCTGGCGGCTCCGCCCATCCGGCTGCTCGACAGGTCGATCAGCTTCTGTTTGTCCCTGACGACGATCAGCTCCCAGGGGCGGATGGCCCGGCCGGACGGCGCCAGCATGCCCGCCTGCAGAATCAGGTTCAGTTTCTCCATGGGCACCGGCTCGCCGGAATAGCTGCGGACGCTCCGTCTTCTCTGCATAATTTCCAGTAATTCTTCACCGCTCATACTATTTTGACACCTCTCAATCTTTCCTTTGTCAGTGGGTTTTCCCATCTGTATTCTACCAGATAAGCGCTGCAGAAATAAATTCCGCAGCGCTCATAACTTTTACATTTTATATGCGGCTTCCCGGCGATAGGATCTTCGAAAAGCCGATTGTGTTCCTGTCGTGTGCTTTACAGTACGCCCTTGTTGGCGTTCTTGAGCACGGGGATCTCCGTATCGTCCCTGTCGTTGATGTGCGAGCCGCTGTACTTCTTGGTCTCAGCCGCAATGACATTACTCAGGAGCAGTACCGCGAAGATGTTGGGGATGGCCATAAGGCCGTTGAGCAGGTCCGCCAGGTCCCAGATCAGGTTCAGTTCCACCAGGGAACCGACGAAAATACCGATCACCCAGAGGATCTTGTAGAGCATGATGACCTTCTCGCCGAACAGGTAGACGGCGCATCTCTCGCCGTAGTAGTACCAGCCCAGGATCGTCGAGAACGCGAATGTGATCAGGCCTACGACCAGGATCGGAACTCCGATGTAAGGGATCATGCCAAAAGCCAGACTGGTCAGCTCACTTCCGTTTCCGGAGAGGCCGTCGATGCTGGGGTGCTTGATGATACTGGAGACCAGGACAAGGCCGGTCATAAGGCAGATGACAACCGTATCCCAGAAAGTACCGGTCATGGAGACCAGAGCCTGTCTCTTGGGATTGCGGGTCTGTGCCGCGGAGGCGACCAGAGGAGCGGAACCCATACCGGACTCATTGGAGAAGAGTCCGCGCGCGAAGCCGTAACGGCAGGCGCTCGCGATGGTGCTTCCCACGAAACCGCCGCCGACTGCCTTGGTCGTGAAGGCGGAAGAGATGATGACGCCGATGGCCTGTCCCAGGACATCCGCGTTCATGACCAGGATGACCAGACATCCCAGTACATAGAAAGCTGCCATAAAGGGAACCAGCCTCTCAGACACTTTGGTGATGGACTGAATGCCGCCGATGATGACCAGCGCCACGATCGCGCTCAGGATCACTGCTACGATAATCGGATTGACACTGAAATTCGTCGTGATATTGGCTACGACAGCATTTGCCTGAACGGTGCAGCCGATACCGAAGGCGCACAGCGCCGCGAGAGAGGAGAACAGAATGCCCGCCCACTTGGCGTGCAGGCCGCGGTCCAGCGCGTACATGGCGCCGCCGATCATGGTGCCGTTCTCACTCTTTACTCTGTATTTTACGCCGATCAGGGTCTCCGCATATTTGGTCGCGATGCCGAAGATACCGGTCATCCACATCCAGAAGACCGATCCCGGTCCGCCCATGGCGATCGCCGTGCCGACGCCGATAATGTTGCCGGTTCCGATCGTAGAAGAAAGTGCCGTCGTCAGTGCGCCGAACTGAGAAACATCGCCCTCCGAGTCCTCGTCAGCTGTGACAGACATCTTGATCGCCTTGAAAATGTCCTTCTGAATGAATCCCGTCCGGATCGTCATGAAGATATGCGTGCCGAACAGCAGGATGATCAGAGGCCATCCCCACAGGAAACTGTCAATGGTGCTAATGAGTTGTGCAAACATCTTTTCCCCTTCCTTTGCCGAGTCGGCGTTTCTTTCGCTTTCTCAGATCCCCCGAAACGAAAAGCGCAAATATACGCCGTCACTTCAGCGTGCTAAATATATTCGAATACAACTTTACCACATCATAGGGCGAAAGTAAAATAAAAAAAGACTGTGAAGAATGTACGGCACTCTTCACAGCCTCCGAATCGGTCCGATTCGATTACGTATTTTTCTTACTAATTACTTCTTGGTCCTCTTCTGCAGTTCCTTGACAACTTTCGCAAGAGCGCGGAGCGCGTCATATGTCTCGTCTTCCGTCGCCTCATCGCTGACCAGGGTCGCGTAAATCTTCACAAGCTTCAGATGAGACTTGTTCTTGATCGTCTCGCCCATGCCCAGAAGTTTAATATTGCCGTCTCCGTTCTGGTCGATATAAGCGGTATCCGGGAAATTGTTGTCGTTTGTATCATCCAGGAACAGATTGAATTTGCCGTCTCCCGTCAGGTCGAGAGCGAGCAGATCCGGCGCGCCGTTTCCTGTTGTGTCAACGAGAGCCGCATCCGCTATCTTGTCGCCGTTCAGGTCGATGAGAATGCGGTCATCCTCGATCGCAAGAACACTGATCTTCGCTGCGTTGATCGCGCTTGTAAATTTTTTCTTTGTCTGCTTTAAAGTTGCCATGTTGAGCCCCCTCCGATTATTATCGTTCTGAATAAGGCAGCTGCTCAGCCGCCTGTCTTGGGATTTGAACAGTATATATATTATATATATTTAGTATATTCCAAATCGAGTTCAAATCAAGCGTTCACCACACTGTAACGCGTGCAAAAATGAAACAAACATCACATTTCCTTCAATGTATATTTTGTCACGTTAATTTTTGCGGCGCCGCTGCAGACAAAGGAGATTCCGTCTGCCGCCACATCCGTATAGATGGTAGCCGTGAGCACCTTCTCCCCGTCGTTCACAAAAATCTCGGCGCTGAATCTGTCCAGGATCAGCCGCAGCTTTATCCTGCCGCTGTCGTGGCTGACTTCCGCCCGTCTCTGGTGAATGATCGCCCTGCGCGAGCCCGAGAATTTCCGGTCTATTTTGACCGTGGATTCATAGGGGCGGAAGCTCACGCCCGTATGGAATGTCTCATTCTGCGCAAAGCGCATGGCGAACTTCCTGTAGATCTCTTTGCCTTCCACGGGCTCCACTTCCAGCTCCAGGTCGATGAGACGGCCGCTCACATCCGCCAGGGTGACTTCGCCGTCCTCTACGAGGACGTCTCTGTAGCGGACCGGTTCAGTTCGCAGCGCTTCCAGCTCCCGCACAGGCCTCTGGTAGAGCCGCCCGTTTACTACAGACAGCTCCCTCGGTATGCTCATCTGCCCGAACCAGGGCGTTGACTTGGTGTGCAGGTTGCAGGTATCCCAGTTCTGCATCCAGCCGATCATGACGCGCCTTCCGTCGGGCGTCAGGATGGTCTGAGGCGCATAGAAGTCGATCCCGTAGTCGATGGCGTGATCTCTCTCCGGCTTGAAATCGCAGGTCTCCCTGTTATAGCTGCCGATCATGCAGAAAGTGCCGTTCCCGTTGTGATACTCCAGCCCGGAAGGCAGCATATCCTGGGCGCTGGCCAAAAGCACGTACTTGCCGTCGAGCTCGAAGAAGGCCGGACATTCCCACATCTGTCCCAGTTTGTGGTCATCCTTGATCAGAGGCTTCACAAAGGACCAGTGGACGCCGTCCTCGCTCCTGTAGAGCAGGATCTGGCCGCCGTGGTGGACGTCCTGGTTGGCCAGAACCGCGCGAAATGTGCCGTCTTCCTCCGTCCAGACCATGGGATCGCGGAAGGCGTAGGGATTTCCTCCCTCCGGGAGGTCCTTGCCTGTGATCACCGGATTTCTGGCGTACTTTACGTAGTTGTCGCCGTCGCCGAACGCCAGGTTCTGCGTCTGCACTTCCTGCTCTGCCCCGTCTTCATCGATGATCAGGGTCCGTCCGGTGTACATGAGCATCTGTCTGCCGTCCTCGAGCGTTATCGCGCTTCCGGAATAGCAGCCGTCCCGGTCGTAAGGCCGGTCAGGCGCCATGGCTGCCGGCAGGTAGCTCCAGTGGATCAGGTCCTCGCTCACCGCGTGTCCCCAGTGCATCGGTCCCCAGTGGGAGTCGTATGGATGGTACTGATAAAACATGTGATACTGCCCGTCGTAACAGGAGAATCCGTTCGGGTCGTTCATCCAGCCCACTCTGGCGCTTAAATGGAAGGCCGGGCGGTCTTCGGCCTTGATCAATTTCTCTTTTTCTTCTTCGTATCTTCTGGCGTCTCTTAAAACCTGACTCATTTTCTATCCTTCCCGGTCAGAATAAAGGAGCATGAAGCCATTCGCCCCATGCTCCTGCTTCTTGTTATACGATATAAGGTAAGTATTCAGCACCACGTCCCAAATGCTTCGCATTCGGGACTGTAGGCGTCCAGAGGCGCTCCGCGCCTTGTCCGCCCCGGAAAAAAGATCAAATAAGATCCGGCGAGCGAGCTCCCCGGATCTTATTTGATCTTTTTTCCGGGGTGCTGAATAATTACATATTAAGTTCAAATCTCGTCCTTCATGCTGTCCTCAAGCGCGTCCACGATCGTCTCCACCACTTTCGTCGCCTTCTTCTGCACGCTCTCCGGCGCGTAAGGGAAGGTATAGGAGACGTCGGAGGCCTCAAGGAGCGGAAGGTCGTTGACGGAATCGCCGATTCCGTACAGCTTGATCTCTCCGTAAGTCTCTCTCATGTACTCGCGGAGGAACTCAACGCCCTTGCCCTTGGAGCATCCCTTGGGCGCGATGTCGATCTCGATGACGTTCTGGAACGCGTTTACGCTCTCGCCCCAGATCTCGTTGATCTCCGCGGCCATTCTCTCCGCCTCGTCCAAGCTCTCCGTGTGGATGCTGACCTGATGGATCAGCCCCTTGGGGCAGTCCGCGACGCTCTTGACGACATAGTACTTGCCCGGATAATCCATGGGGGCAAACACGCAGATATCGCCCTCGACGTCCAGTGTAAACCTGTAATTCTCGATGCCGTACTTATCAAGGATCTCCTGGGCCACGACCGGATCCACGCCGCGCTTTCTGATCTCCTTCAGGTCCTTGTCCACGATGTTGGCGCCGCTGCTGGTGATAAAGAAATCCGGCTCCACAAATCCTGTAATAAAAGGAGTCAGGCCGCCCACCTGTCTGCCGGTGCACAGGCCGAAGAGATGTCCGGCTTTCTGATACTCGCGGATCTTCTCCACGTTCTCGGCGGGGAGCTTGCGGTCGTCCTCCGCCTTGTAGAAATACAGTGTCCCATCAAAATCACTTGCAAAAACCTTCTTCATGATTCTGGTCTCCTTTCAGGTTCCGGGCCTCAGACTACGAAATCATCCTTGACGGACGCTTTGAGCTTCCATATTTTGACCTGTACGTCGCCCTGGGCCGCGTAATTGAACTCCTCGGATGTCGGGTAGCTGTGGGCTGTAAACGTCGCTTCGCCGTCGTTGGCAAAATATTCAACGGAGCTTCTGTCAACGAAGATCTCCAGTTTTCTCAGGCCGTTCTCAAGAGGCATCTCCAGCACTTCGCCGACCTGCTCGTTGCAGCGGTTGGTCATGCCCCTCTTGTCGAAGGTGCAGACGCCCCTGGCTGCGTCGTAGTGCATGGTCAGGCCGCCGCTTCCGTCCGCCTTTGTGAACAGGTTGAAATCCGCGTCTCCGTCGCCGAAGAGCACCTGGATCTCGCAGGCCGCAGGGATCATGCCGTTCGCAGGCAGTTCTCCGTCGCGCAGATCGTAGACGCCGGGTACCGGAGTCTGGATGAGCTTTCCGTCAATGATGCGAAGCTCTCTGGGCAGGCTCATGCTGCCCTCCCAGTCCTCGGGTTCCGTGCAGTAGTGGTTGTCCGGAAGTCCGATCCAGCCGATCAGGATGGCCTTGTCGGGATCGCCCACGTTGGAAGCGCCCTGGGCCGCATAGAAGTCAAAGCCGAAGTCCAGATACTGATAATCGCCGTCCGGCGTGAAGGTCAGCGTGTCATAGTCCATCGTTCCGATCAGATAGACGTTGTGGTTTGTGCTCTCGGCCCTGCCCGGAAGCTTCGTGTACTGAGGGGAGAAGATAAGCAGGTCCTTGCCGCTGATATTGACGATGTAAGGGCACTCCCACATGCCGCCGAAGCTCTCATAGCCCGGCACATGGAGCTGTCCGGCGAAGCTCCATCCGCTCAGAAGCTCCTTGGATTTATAGATCAGGATCGTTCCTTTTTTGTCCAAGGTCTGTGCGCCGATCAGGATGTAATACATCTGCTTCTCTTCGTTGTAGATGACCTTGGGATCTCTCTGATGCTCGCTGTAGTCGTCGCGGGGGCCGAACAGAGGCTCGGGGAGCTTGACCGGCTTGCCGTCTTCACCCAGATAGGCGGCGCAGGTCCAGGGCGTGCGTACCCAGTTCTCGTCCCTGTGGTTTCCCGTGTAGAAGAAATACAGATCGTCTCCTGCCGAGATCGCGGAACCGGAGTGAGTACCCTTGTTGTCGTAGTCGCGGTCGGGTTTGAGGCCAACGCCGGCGTTCTTCCAGTGCACGAGGTCCTCGCTGGTCACGTGGTACCAGTACTTGAGTCCGTGGACGGCTCCCCAGGGGCACCACTGATAGAACAGGTGCCATACCCCTTTGTGATAGGTAAATCCGTTCGGATCGCTGGACAGGCCTGTCACGGGCTGCACGTGGTACAGCTGCCGGTAGACCGATTTCGAAATTCTTTCGTGAAGATCCCTGATCTCATCCGCGCTCTGAAGCACTCTGTAGCGCTCGTCTCTGCTCCATTCCTTCATAGGTAACCTCCCTGAATACAATATGGAAAATATCTATACTACTTTCTATTTTACCATAGTGCTTCATATATTGGTAACTATTCAGGCCTGCGGCTTGTAGATATAGTAATAGGCGGCGGGAACGATCAGGCCTCCGCCGATGATATTTCCGATTGTGACAGGGAGGAGATTTCCGATCAGCATCTGTCCTGCACTCACGGGAGCTCCCAGCATCATTCCGAGGGGAATGTAAGTCATGTTGGCCACGCTGTGCTCAAAGCCCGCAAAGACAAACATGGCGATGGGGAACCAGATGGCCAGAATCTTTCCGGTCAGGTCCTTGGCTCCCGCCTGCATCCAGCAGGCCAGAACGACCAGAATATTGCAGAGGACGCCTCGGATCAGGCCCTCCCCGAAGCTCATCGCCACTTTGGATGTCGCCACAGCCACCGCTCTCTCTCCGAGCGCGCCGCCGTACAGGCCGCTCCCGGCAAGAAGGGCGGACAGAAACAGTGCGCCCGCAAAGTTTCCCAGGTAGACCACCACCCAGTTGGTCAGCATCTGCTTCATGGAAATCTTTTTATCCGCCAGCGCCAGCGTCAGAAGACAGTTCCCCGTGAACAGCTCCGCCCCGCACAGGATGACCATCATAAGTCCTGCGGGAAAGAGCGACGCTCCCACAAGTTTGCCCATCATCTGCTCAAATCCCGTCTCCGCGCCCGCCGTGGCGATCAGAAATACATGCGAGCCCAGCCCGATATAGATGCCGGCGGCTATACCCAGCAAAAACATCTTGGCGATTGGCAGATTTGCCTTTTTTGTTCCGTTTCCGATCCAGATCTGCAGAATCTCGGCCGGTGAATTTGTTCCCATAGCAATTCCTCCATTACAGCAATTCTCTATAAGTAAAAAGCGCGCCTGCGGGTTGTCCCGCAGACGCGCCGACGCTTGCATTATACAAGTGGACTGGCCGTAATAGAAGTACTAAAACCACTAAAATAATGATTATTTACGGCTCATTCATGTAATTTTTATCCCAAAATCCGAGTTATGCCATAGCAGCCGTGATGATAGCCATGGAATAAACCTCGATCGCGTTGCAGCCGCGGGAGAGGTCGTTGATCTGAGCGTTCAGACCCAGGAGGATCGGGCCGTAAGCTTCGAAGTTACCCATACGCTGAGCGATCTTGTAACCGATGTTACCTGCGTTGATGTCAGGGAAAATGAAGGTGTTGGCATAGCCTGCAACCTTGGAGCCGGGCTTCTTCTGCTGGCCTACGCTGGGTGCAACAGCTGCGTCGAACTGCATCTCGCCGTCAATCGGAAGATCAGGATACTTCGCCTGAGCCTTCTTTGTGGCATTCTGCATCTTGGTTACGGAATCATCCTTAGCGGATCCTGCTGTGGAGAAGGAAAGGAAAGCGACCTTGGGATCGATACCGAATACCTTCGCGCACTCAGCGGTCTCGCCGCAGATCTCGACCAGATCATCCTCGGTGGGATTGATGTTGATCGCGCAGTCGCCCATGGCGATAACTTCTCTTTCACCGGTAGCCGCGCCGCGGACCAGAATGAAGCAGGAAGAAACGATGCTGTTGCCGGGTTTCGTCTTGATGATCTGCAGAGCAGGACGAACCGTGTCAGCTGTGGAATAGGTAGCGCCGCCCAGCAGGCAGTCCGCAATACCCATCTTTACAAGCATGGTTCCGAAATAGTTGGGCTGAGAGAGGATCGGTCTTGCCTTCTCGGGGGTCATTCCTTTGCTCTTTCTCAGTTCGCAGAAAACATCAACCATCTCGTCAAAGCGATCATACTTGAGAGGATCGATGATCTGTGCTCCGCGGATGTTGTAGCCTTCCTCTTCCGCTGCATCCGTAATCTCGTCTACGTTGCCGACCAGAATAGGGGTCAGGAAATTGCTTGCCAGAAGACGTGAAGCCGCCTCAAGGATTCTTGCATCTGTTCCCTCTGTGAAGACAATCGTCTTGGGATTTGCTTTCAGTTTTTTAATCATTCCGCCAAAGCCATAAGCACTCATTTGTAATACCTCCTAAATAAATGTTGTAATCATCCTTGAACACAATATATCACAAAAAACGACCAAGAGACCAACTTAATTGTTTATCTTTGAGGACAATTGGATAGTTATTTTTTTGACATGGTTTTTTTGCCCCGGCTGTTTCCGGCATAATTATTCTTTTGTCAGGCGAAGGCTCCTGTAGCGGTTCACACAGCTGTAAATCTCCTGAATCCTGGGCATGGCCATGGCCGGAATGTTATACCGACTGTCCGCCAGGGAGGTCAGTCCGCCCTTTTCGATCTTTTGGCGCAACAGTTCAAGCGCCTCCGAGACCGTGCGCTTTCCGTCAAAGCACTCGGCCTCCAGGACCTTCAGGCACTGTGCCAGCGCCTGCACCTGTTCCCTGTCCACGATCTGCTCGACGCCCCTCAGGTCAACGCTCTCCCTGTTCAGGCTGAAGCTGTCCTTGCCGGTCACTTTGGACTTGACGCGTCCTCCGTGGCTTTCCGGCCGTCTTCCCGGCAGAGGCTTTCTGTCAAAAGACGGCCTGCCCGGATACGCGGCGGAGATCTTCTCCGCGCCCCGGCTGTCAAACTCCTGCGCCGCGGCCTTCGCCTTGCCGGTGATTTCAAAGGGCACATACTCGTCCATCTGGATCACCCTGTCCGCCACATGGAAATAGGCGCCCGAGCTTCCCGCCACCAGCACGGTGGAAATTCCCTCCTTCTCGTACAGGGCGCGCACCCTGGCGATAAAGGGCTTGATTGGCTCCTTGTCCCCCGCCACGACGCTCGCCATCAGCTCGTCGCGCAGCATGAAGTTGGTCGCGCAGGTGTCCTCGTCGATCAGGAAGGTCCGGCAGCCGGCCTCAATCGATTCCACCGTTCCGGCCGCCTGGGAAGTGCTCCCGCTTGCATTCTCGGAATAGAAATGGCGGCAGTCCGCCCCGCTGGGCAGGTTGTTAATGAACATGGAGATATCCGTCCCGCAGATCCTCCTGCCGTCTTCCGCGCGCAGCTTTACCGCAGTCTCCTCCGTGATCACCAGTTCCCTTCCGTCGCCGCCCACGTGGTTGTAGACGCCCCGCTCCAGTGCCTGCAGCAGCGTCGACTTCCCGTGATAGCCGCCGCCCACGATCAGCGTGATCCCCTTGGGAATCCCCATTCCGGTCACGTCTCCCCGGTTCGGGAGCGGGATCGTCACCCGCATCTCCTCCGGCGACCGGAAAGGCACGGCGTTTCTCATGGGCTTCTGCGAGACTCCGCTCTCCCTGGGCAGGACCGCCCCGTCGGCGACAAAAGCAACCAGCCCGTTTTCTTTCAGAAACCTGCGCACAGCTGCCTGGTCGTCGGCCAGTTCCGCCGCTGCGGTGAGCCTTTCCTCATCTTCCTTGTGCCAAAAAAGTGCCCTCTCCACAATCCTCGGCAAAAAATCGAACAGGATCTTGATCAGTTCCCCAGCATTGACTGACCTCCCGTTTGCCGGAAAGCCGATCTCCAGGCGCAGCAGAATATCTCCGCTCGCCTGCTCTACTTCGCAGGACGTCTTTTTCGCCGTCCCAACTTCGCAGGACGTCCTCTTCGTCGGCCCCACCTCGCAGGACGTCCTCTTCAGGATTTCCTGCCCCGGCCTCGTGCACTCGATCAGCCCGCTCTTTCCGGAGCCGGACGCTTTGAAGGAATATTTTGACGCCTCTGCCGCAAAAGTTCTCAGAAGCCCGTCCTCAAAAGCCGTTTTCCTCACTTCGCTCCTGTACAAAGCGGGCGGAAATCCGCTCCTGTCTCCCCGCACCTTCACACTCACTTTGGAGGGCGCCGCGAAGGGATCTCCCTGCACGTGATCGATGCTGAGGTCGAATGTTCTGAATTTCCAGCCGCCCGCCAGGCCTTTGTAGGCCGGATAGCCCCTGCGATCGATCTTCTGAATTTCCTGCCTGAGGTCTGTATCTGTTTTCATGATGTTCTCCTTTACTGGCATCTTTAATACTTCTATGATATACTGTGTCAAAGTGTTAAAGCGCGTTTTGACTTTAAGCGCACTTTTGACATGGAGGTACTGTGCCGTCGAACAGCGGCGGCGGAATGGAGAATTATTATGAAGATCAGCGAAATCCTTAAATCTGAACCGATAACCATTTCCATGGAGGTATTTCCTCCCAAATCCGATGTTAAGCTTGATTCCGTGCGCGCCACTGTACGTGAGATTGCCCGCCTGAAGCCCGCCTTCGTCAGCTGTACTTATGGAGCAGGCGGCGGCACCAGCCGCTACACTGTCGAGATCTCACAGGATATTATGGAAGAGGGAGTGGCTTCTATGGCCCACCTTACCTGCATCAGTTCAACCAGAGACAGTGTCCACGAGCAGATTGCCAGAATAAAAGAGGCAGGAATACAAAACATACTCGCTCTCAGAGGCGACATCCCGGCCGGGATGGATTTTCCCAGTCCCCGCTACTACGAACACGCCATCCAGCTTGTCGAGGAAATCCGAAAAGACTATCCGGAGGCCTGTATCGGAGGTGCCTGCTACCCTGAGAAACATCCTGACGCCTTCAATAAAGATGAGGACATCAGGCACATCAAAGAAAAAGTGGACGCAGGCTGCGACTTTCTGACAACGCAGATGTTCTTCAACAACTCAATCTATTACAATTACCTCTATCGCCTCAGAGAAGCGGGCGTCACCGTTCCGATCCTTGCCGGTATCATGCCCGTTACCAGCCGCCGTCAGATGGAGCGCTCGATCCAGCTTTCCGGCTGTGTGATCCCGCCCGAGCTCACCGCTCTGGCGGACCGCTTCGGGGACTCTCCCGAGGCTATGCAGCAGGCAGGAATCCTGTACGCCTCCCACCAGATCATTGATCTGATTGCCAACGGCTGCGGACATATCCATGTCTATACAATGAATAAGCCTGAAGTCGCCGCAGGAATTCTTAACAATCTGAAAGGAATTCTGTGATGTGTGTCAAGGGGACGTATCAGGTGACACATTTTGTGTCACCTGATACGTCCCCTTGACACACCATATCAAATTATTCTCTCCTAAGCGCATCAATAGGATTAAGATTAGCCGCCTTAACGGACGGCAGAAACCCGAAGATCACGCCGATGGCCATCGAGAACAGCACACTCAATATGATGGCAGGTATGCTGATCGCGACCGGCGTGCCGGCCGCCTTGGAGATCACTTCCGCCAGAATGATGCCCGATATGACGCCCATGATGCCGCCCAGGCTTGTGAGCACCACAGCCTCGGTAAGAAACTGGGCCAGAATCCGGCTGTTTCTTGCCCCGAGGGCCTTTTTGAGTCCGATCTCATTTGTTCTCTCTGTCACGGAGACCAGCATGATGTTCATGACGCCGATTCCGCCGACCAGAAGAGCGATGCTGGCAATCCAGATCAGCAGGCTGTTGGTGCTGTTGGCCAGTTCCTGCTTGTTGCGAGCCTTCTCAAGAAGGTCCTCCGCCTTATAGGTGATCGCGTCTTCTCCCGAGCTGCTGCCGCCGACAGATCTTTTCATGATCTGTTCGACCTGCCTGCCCACATCACTCATCTTTTCCGTGGATACGGCCCTCACAACGCAGTCCTGCGGCTCGTCGTAGTTGTACAGGATCGGCCAGTCCGCGTCGGGGATCAGGACCATCCCGTATTCCTCCCGGGTGTAAGTCTCATAATCCTTAAGCGTCTCGATCACCGGCTGGAAATTGTCCGCCTTTCTGATCAGTCCCACCACAATGAAGGGTTCTCCCAGAAGGTCAACCGTCCGCCCGACCGGGTCTTTCCCGGGAAACAAAAGCTGTGCGGCCTTCTCATCCAGAAGCGCCACTTTGCGGAATTTCTTATAATCCGATTCCACAAAAGGCCTTCCCCGGTAAACGATGTATCCGACTGTCGATAAGTAGTGGGAATCCACTCCGAAGAGACTTCCTCCCGTAAGAGCATTGACGCCCGCCGTGATCTCGGACGCGTATTTTCTCTTGAGGTAGAAAGACGCGTCGGCCACTCCGTTCAGTTCACGGATTTCTTCGACCTGCGAATCCGTGACGGGAATCACATTGCCCGGCATCCCCGCATCCATCCAGTATTCCGATTCTCCCTGCCGCAGAGAGATCGTCACGTTATTATTTCCTGCGCCGATCAGATTCTGCATGATCTGCTCATTCGTCCCCTTGATCGTTGAGACGATGGCAATGATCGATGCAATACCGATGATCACACCCAGCATGGTCAGAAAAGATCTCAGCTTATGTGACCAGATTCCTTTCAGCGCAAGCCTTATATTTTCGCTCATGTCCGTACTCCTCATGTCTGTCCACGGATCAAAAAAGGTTTAAGGCTCGCCCTTCGAGCCGCCCCCTCTCACTCATACAGCTCTCTCAGCGTCGCCTCCCTGGTCTTGGCCCCCTCTTTCACGGTTTTGCCGTAAGGGAACGCGACCCAGTCGCTCGCGCTCAGCCCGTCCAGTACTTCATATCCGTTATCGCTCAGCGTCCCGGTGATGATGTACTGCTTCGTGAGCTTTCCGTTTTCATCCCGCTTATAGACATATTTTTTGCTGCCTTCTTCTCTGACAAAAGCTTTCAGCACTGTCAAAGTATTGCTCGTCCCACTGCCAACGGAAGACGTGTAAGAGACCTCGACCCACTCGCCGTTCGTCATCTGGGCGTTCCGGTCGTTCACGACGGCCGTAAAGGGATAATAGGTTTCCGTGCCGCTGCCGTCAAACATGCCCGTGCTGTCGGGATAAGGAGAAATGCTCTTGATCTGCGCCTCATACTGCCCGCCGTACTGCCAGGAAGTCACCATGACGGTGTCTCCTTCCTTGATCGTTCCCAGCTTGCTCTCTTTGACGCCGCTCTTGACATAGAGTCCCTCTGTCCCGGAGACCGTGATAAAAGCGCTTCCGTCCGTCGGCGGCGCCTCCGGATCTCCGACCGTCTTGATGACGCCGTCCATGTTTGCGGTGACCACGCCCTTATCCAGCGCGTTCTGGGCTTTCTCGATCTTGATCTCAGACTCCTTGAGGTCCACCTCCAGGTCTCTGAGCTTATTCTGGGCTTCCCGTCTTGCTTTTGTCAGCTCATCACTCGTGTAGCTGATATCGCCCGACAGGATCTGGCTTCCCGATCCTGTCCCCGTACCTGTGCCGGGCGCCGGGGCTGTCGTGGGAACCGACTCTCCGCCGGCTGCGTTCTCATCCTGCGCCGGCTCCTCCTCAGGCACCTGTGCCGGCTCTTCAGGCTCATTCTGCGGCTCAGGGGTGGTCCCGGCACCTTCCTGTGAGCCGGGATCGTCAGCATTTCCGGAATCTCCCGCATTTCCGCCGTCTCCGGTGTCTGCCTCTCCGGTATTTCCACCGTCGGTCTTGCCGGCGTCACCGGTGTTTCCACTGTCGGTCTTACCGGCGTCGTCTGCGCCGCCCTGCGCACTGCTGCCGGAATCTCCTGATCCCGCAGCTGAGGAGCCTTCTCCCGGCTTGCCGCCGGCCTCTTCCTGCTTCTGAGCCTCCTCTGCCTCTTTCAGCAGTCTCTCGATATCGTCACGTCTTTCCTCGATCAGCATCTTGAGCTGTTCTTCTGTGAGCCTGTCAAAAAATTGCTTCATCTCACTCGCATCCAGCCCGACGATCTGTTCCGGCGTCATCTCATTAAAGAGTCTGACCAGGAACGCGTCGTCGAGTCCCTGGATCTGCTCCGTACTCAGCGAGGAAAGGATCGCCGAAATGACCTCCGGATCCAGCTCCGCGATCTGCTCCGCCGTGAGCTTCTGCAGAAATGCGGACAGCACCACCGGGTCGATCGCCTTGATCTGTTCCTCCGAGGCGTTTTCCAGGAGCATCGTCAGCATGGCTGCCAGCGAATCCGCATCGATCCCTTCGACCTGCTCCGTTTTCAGGTTCTCCGAGAGGCTCTCAAACATGAGGGAGAGCGTCTTCCCGTCCATGAGGGCCGCCGCAGCCGCAAACTCGGCCGCAAAATTCTCCTTGTAAAGGTCATTTCCGCACAGTTCACCAAGCATCCCCGCAAGAAGTGCGCCGCGCTCCGCGAGCTGCTTTTCCTTACCATCCGATCCCGTAGTGATCAGGATCTTGTCCATGAGGGCCGCCATCCATGCGCCGCGCTCATCCTCCGGGACCTCCGTCAGGATCTTCCTGATCAGCTGTGCCAGTTCTTCCGGCTTGTTCATGACGGCGTAGCCGGTCTTGCCTGTCGCCGTGTCCACTTCGATGTCATACAGGGGATCCAGAAGCATGATATCCGTGATCCACGCTTTCTGCAGCGCCTGGGCGCTGTCTCTGACCTGCAGGGCTATGTAGAGATGTTTTGCCTTTTTCTTCTCGGCCTCTTTCTGCCATTTTTTGATAAAGTCCCTGGTGATCACGACCGATTCGCCCTTGCACAGAAAAACATAGGGCGTTTCCTCCGATCCCAGGAAGATATCCTGAGGATCGTCACTGACAGGCTTTGCGTCTGCCTTGAGGATGTGCTCGTGCACCTGCGCCTTGCTGAGTGTGTCCACCTGGTCAAATTCGCCGAAATCCCAGGAAAGGTCAAAATCTCCCCCGTCGGAAGTCGGTGAAGTATTCTCCAGCGTCTTGATATTTTCCTTGGCGACCGTGATTGCCAGCTCTATTTTCTCACGATTGAGCTTTTCCTTCTCGAGCCGGAGCTCGGTAGCCCTGGTGTCGTAGCGAAGGAGCACGTCGCCTTTGTGGACGGCCTGCCCTTCCTGCACCAGCACTTCCTCTACCTTCTCCGTGTCGGACAGATAGACATTCTGCTCGGCCTCCGTGGTGATTATGCCGGTCACACTGTTCTGCCAGTCCAGATAATTGCCGTAATTGAGGTCGGCGACCGGCACCACTGCCACCGTTGAAGAAGTGGTCGAGCGCACCGCCGCCGCGATCCCCGCGACGATCGCGCCCACAAGGACCAGCGAGACCGCTGTTATCACTGCTTTCTTTGTATTGCCTTTGAGGTTGTTAAACACTTTCAGTTCTCCTCCGGATCAGTTCTTTTGCGCGCAGTACATTCTGTTTTTTGCCTATACGCGGCTCAATCTTCTTCCACGCGTCCCAGTTCTCCGTCTCTGATCTCCACTCTGTTCCTGGCCCGCGCGGCGATTCCCTGGTCATGCGTGATCATCAGCACGGTCACGCCTTCCGCGTTGAGCTCTTCGAACAGGTCCATGACCTGGGCTCCCGAGTGGGAGTCCAGCGCTCCCGTCGGCTCGTCCGCAAGGACGATCCTGGGGTTATTGACGAGCGCTCTCGCGATCGCCACTCTCTGTTTCTGTCCTCCCGACAGCTGATTGGGCAGAAAGTCCATTCTGTCCGTAAGTCCTACCCGGGCCAGCGCCTGCTCGGCCCTCTCTCTTCTTATTTTCCGCGATACATCCGCGTAGGTCAGCGGCAATTCCACGTTCTCAAGAGCCGTCTGTCCGCCCAGAAGCTGGAAGTTCTGGAAAACAAACCCGATCTTCTCAAGCCGAAGGTCCGCCAGTTCATTCTCTGTCAGGCTCCCCACCTCTCTCTCATCGATCAAAAGAGAGCCGCTCGTTGCCTTGTCCAGACAGCCGATCAGGTTCATCAGCGTGGACTTGCCGGAGCCGGAAGGACCGATGATGGCCGTGTAGTCCCCTTCTTCCATAACAAAATTTATATTCTTAAGTACAGGGACCTCTATTTTGCCCTGGTAATAGTTCTTATAGAGATTTCTGCACTCCACGATCTTCTTCATTACTGCCCTCCGACCATATCAAGAACTCCGGAGCCGGCTGAAATGTCCTCCTGGATATCCCCTGCTGCCTCCGAGGCGCCTTCTCCTTCAGACGAGCCTTCTGTTCCGGCAGGTGCTTCTCCTTCTTCAGGCATTCCTTCTTCGCCGGCCGGCACCTCTCCCGCTTCGGGTGAGCCTTCCATCCCTTCCGGGAATCCCTCGGTCTGCGCAGGTGCCTCTTCGGCGGGCTCATTCATCTCTTCGCCCCCGTCGCCTGACTCCTCCGCTGCCTCTGCAGGCTTCTCGCTCATCGGCGCTGTCTTCATGCCGACGCTCAGCGCAGGGTCGGGAATGCAGATAGCATCCTCGAGCGAAAGTCCGTCTGAGATCTTCACTTTATCCAGTTCCTCCCTGACTTCCGAGATCGTGACTTCCTGTTTGACCAGTTTGCCGTGAGAATCCTTCCAGACAAAGGGATGATCCGGATCTGTCTGGTCCACCATATAGGAAGGGAGCCAGATTCCTTCCGCCATGCCCTCTTCTCCCTGTTCCAGGTCAGGCTCCACGTAGACGTGCTGTCCCATGATCAGGCCTTCGCTGTTTTCAAGTTCCACATAAAAAGGATAGCGGGTGCTCTTGTTGCTGTCGGAGTTCATGCCCATGAAACTTCCGCCGTCTGATGTGACGGCGTTCTCTGTGTCGATCTTGGTGATCGTCCCCTTCCAGGTATTGTCATTCACCCTTGAGTAAACGATGACGGGCGCGTCCACGTACAGATCGCCGATATTTTGTTCATTTACGGTTCCCTTTACCCTGTAGTTGCCCACTTTCATCACTGTGATGAAGCTGTTGTCGCCGGAGCCCGTGCTAGAGGAGCCGCCCTCGTTGATGCTCTTCACGACGCCGTCGATCCCGCTCTTTACTTCCGCGTTCTCAATATTGTCCTCAAGCTTTTCGATCTCGGCCTCTTTCATCTCAATGTCCAGTTCCTTGTCCTTGAGGGAGAGGTTCTGTTCCTTGATCTGGACCGTGTAGTTGGCCTGCTCCGAAGAGGAGGCCTCCTTCTTTTCTTTCTCCAGCTGCGCGATCGCCTCTACTGTGCTGTCATATTCATTGTTCAGCCGCTCCAGGTCGATCTCGGCCTGCCTCAGGTCTTCCTCGTACTTGGTCGTATCATAGACAAAGAGGACGTCGCCCTCTTTCACCTCATCTCCTTCCGAGACATAGATCTCCTTGACATCGACGTCGCTGTTCTTAGACACCGACCAGGTTCCCTGGGGCTCGATGACGCCCGAATAGCGATTGATCATGCCCAGGGACGCGTTCTGCCCCGTCAGGTTCTCGACCGTCTCCACATAGGCTGTTCCTTCATTCAGACTGCCCGATCCTGCCTGCCTGAAGATCAGCACCGCGGCTATGATCAGTGCCGCAGCTGCGATCGCGATCCATTTCTTATTCTTCTGAATAAACTCAACCATATCTTTTACTCTTTTCCTTGTATTTGCCAAAAATCATTTACCGCCCTCCGCCTGTGCCGGCGGGAGACATCTCTCTAGTGTTATACGACATGAGAGCGCAAAATCCAACATTCCTGTTCAAAATCTGTTGTCACTCCTTTTATCAGTATAAATCGATTCGTCTGCGCTTTTGTGTTTTATTTGTGAAAGGAAGCTGACTGACGGCAAAATAAAAGCTCCGCACACCTCCGGGTGTGCGAAGCTCTTCTGATCACAGATACATGGCACGGCTCACCGCGTGAGCCGCCTCATGCGGTCATTCCACGATCCTGATCGTGTCGATGACCTGGTCCTCATAAGGCCTGTTGTTCCACCTGTTCGTGGGAACGGAGGCGATCTTGTCGACGACTTCGATTCCCTTTACGACTCTGCCGAACGCCGCGTACTGGCCATCCAGATAGGCCGCGTCCGCATGCATGATAAAGAACTGGCTGCCTGCGCTGTTGGGATCCTGCGCCCTTGCCATGCTGATCACGCCCCTGGTGTGGCCGATCGGATTGTTCCATCCGTTGGCCGCGAACTCACCTTTGATGTGCCAGCCGGGGCCGCCCATTCCGGTTCCCTCGGGGTCTCCGCCCTGGATCATGAATCCCTGGATGACCCGGTGAAAAATAAGTCCGTCGTAGAACCCTTCCTTCACGAGCTTTTCAAAGTTCTCCACTGTGATCGGCGCCGCTTTTTTGTCAAGTTCCAGGTCGATCACTCCGCCGTCCTTCATAGTAATTCGAATCATATTGAATCCGTTCCTTTCTGTGACAGGCTCCGCCTGCCTGTTTTTTCCATTTCCTTACAGTCCGAGTCTGACGATCACCGCGCGCTTGTCCAGCTCCGCATGCCGCTTCACTGCGGTCATCCTGGAGTAGTGAGCGGCGCCTTCCGTCTTCATAGGGTCGTTAAAGATCAGTTCGTTGACATCGCTGCCGATCAGGAGCATACACTGCGCCCCGTCGATCCACCGGACTGTCCTGCCGTCCTTCTTGCATACCCAGCTGTATCCGGGATGGGTTGGCTTCATTCCTTCGCTCGCCCAGTAAATGACCGGAACTCCTTTGTTTATGCCTTCGGCCAGAAGCTCGTCGGTCGATTTTCCCGTCGCGTCTTCCGCCCTGTAAGGCAGCCCCTTCTGCGCGAAGCAGTCGTTCATCGCCTTGATGAGCACCCCCGGATAGCATCCGTAGGAATTCCTGTCGTAAGGACTGCCGGCGAATTCCATATCCGGATCGGGGCCGCTCAGCTGCCCCTCCTTGCGCCTCATCTGACCCTGCGGCAAAAAGAAGTCTACAAATTCATTCACGTTGATCCTGATTCCGAGATATCGCAGAAGCATCACTGCGCACAGGCATTCATCGCCTGCCGGCCATTCATCTGTCTGCTCTATATGCGGAACCTTCAGAATAGTTCCCACAACAGCCTCCTTGTCATGGCCCGCCTTACGAGCCGCTGCTTTGGTCTCCTACTGATTGGCACCGGACATGTGCTTTTCGTAGAATTCGTTAATCTTTTCGTAAGTATTCTCGTCGATTACATGTTCAATGCGGCACGCCTCTTCTGCGGCAGTCTCTTCATCGACTCCCATCGCCACCAGTACTTTTTCCAGAAGCTGATGTCTTCTGTAGGTCCTCTGCGCGATTTCTTCTCCCAACGGAGTCAGAGTGATATAGCCATTCAGGTCCATCTCCACCATACCCTCGGATTTGAGTTTCTTCATAGCGATACTGATGCTGGGCTTTGAATAGTTCATCTCATTGACGATATCGATCGATCTGACATTCCCTTTTCTCTCGCGGAGGATCAGGATAGTCTCCAGATAATCTTCCGCCGACTCATGACTCTTTTTCATAGTAACAACCCCTTATAACGAAAATTCAAAAATAACCGCTCCATACGCCGGAAGATCAAACTCGATGTACTGCTCACGTCCATCGCACTCACCCTTCTGGGCCTTGAGTACTTCCGGAACACTCGTCTCGCCGGCGCCGCCGAATACAAGCTCTGTGCTGTTGAGGATGCACTTGTACTGCTTGCGCACCGGAACGCCCACTCTGTAGCCTTCGCGCTTCATGGGCGTCATGTTCAGGATAAACAGAAGGCTCTTCTTCTGGGAAGGGCACTTGCGGAAGAAGGAATAGATGCTTCTGTCCGCGTCGTCCGCGTTGATCCACTCAAAGCCGGCCCAGTCGTCGTCGATCTCGAACAGGCACTTGTGGCTTCTGTAGATCTCCAGAAGTCTCTGGACGTAATACTTCATCCCGATGTTGAGATAGTTGTCGTCCTTGCCTTCTTCCAGTCTCCACCACTCGAGCTCCGTCGCTTCGTTCCACTCGTGCTCCTGTCCGAATTCCTGTCCCATGAACAGCAGTTTTTTGCCCTCGTGGCCGAACATGAAGGTGTAGCCCACGCGCAGGTTCGCGTACTTGTCCACCTTGTAGCCGGGCATCTTGTTGACCATGGAGCACTTCAGATGCACGACCTCGTCGTGGGACAGAGGCAAAATATACTTCTCCGCACTGTTGTAGCTCATTGCGAAGGTGAGTCCGTTGTGATCGCCCTTTCTCATGATCGGGTCGAGCTTCATGTACTCGCAGAAATCGTGCATCCAGCCCATGTTCCACTTGAAGGAGAATCCAAGTCCTCCGTCCTCGGGCTTTGCCGTGATCTTGGGCCATGCCGTGGACTCCTCGGCAATAGTAAGGAATCCCGGATACTCGCCTTTGATCACCGAGTTGAGGTGCTTGAAGAACTCGATCGCGTCGAGGTTCTCGTTTCCGCCGTACTTGTTGGGAAGCCACTGTCCTTCCTTCTTGCCGTAGTCCAGATAGAGCATGGAAGCCACTGCGTCGACGCGGATTCCGTCGATGTGGTACTCGTTGATCCAGTAGCGCACGTTTGCGATCAGGAAGTTGGAGACTTCATGCTTTGCCAGGTTGAAGATCCTGGTGCCCCAGTCGGGATGCTGGCCGCGGCGCGGATCGGGATCTTCATAGATGCAGGTGCCGTCGAATTCAGCCAGGCCGAAATCATCGGGGCAGAAGTGAGCGGGCACCCAGTCGAGGATGACGCCGATATTGTTCTTGTGCAGAGTGTCCACCAGGTACATGAAATCCTTAGGATGGCCGTATCTGGATGTGGGAGCATAGTAGCCCGTCACCTGATAGCCCCAGGAGCCGTCAAAAGGATGCTCGGAAATGCCCATGAGTTCCACATGGGTAAATTTCATGACCTTGAGATAGTCGACCAGGCGGTCAGCGAACTCTCTGTAGTTGTAGAAGCCGTCCGCCGTTCCGTCGGGATGCTTCATCCAGGAGCCGATATGGCACTCATAAACAGCCAGGGGCTCGCGGTTGGGATCTTTCCCCTTGCGGGCGTTCATCCAGCGGGTGTCGCCCCACTTATAACCCGAAATATCCACGGTGCGGGACGCGTTTCCGGGGCGAAGTTCCGACCAGTTCGCATAAGGATCTGCCTTGTACTTCTTGCTGCCGTTGGCGGTCGTGATGCAGTATTTATACAGTTCTCCCTCGCCGATGCCGGGAATGAACAGCGTCCAGATTCCGCCCGCGTTGAATTCCTTCATCGGATACTGTTCCTCGTTCCAGCCGTTGAAGGTGCCGATCACGTGGACAGCCTTGGCGTTGGGCGCCCAGACCGCAAAGAACATGCCCTTCTCGCCGTTCTCCTCAGACGGATGAGAGCCAAGCTTTTTGTAGATCTGATAGTGCGTGCCGTTGCCGAACCAATAGGCGTCATCATTGGAGATGAACACTCTGTTGTCCTTGGGTTCCTTGAGGGCGGCCGGCTTCTTTGCCGCTTTTGTTGCAGCTCCCCCGCTCTTAGCCGCCGTCGCTTTCGTTTTCTTTGCTGCCGTACTGCTCTTCGTAGTCGTAGCTGCTTTCCTGACTGCCATAATACCTTACCTCCTGATCCTGATTTTGCGTCCCCTTCTCCCGCGTCTCTTCCGCGCCGGATCCCGGGTGCCTGCTGCGCCCCGCCAAAAGTCAGACCCCAATCCGCTTCTTTGGCGAGCGCCGGTATGAATGTATCTCAATAATGAAGGAAATCCTTATCCCTCAGAATAATTCTCTGTGCTCCTCCCTTTCTGCGGGAGAAAGAATCCACAAGGCTCGAGATCGTCTTGCGGCTCGCATAGTAGATGGCCTCGTCGACAATATCCCGGATGTCTTCGAGTGTGACGCTGTGCTCCACCGTCTGCATGGACAGGATCCTGCTCTGCAGGGCACTGATCCCATACTCATCGATCTCGCACTGCTGCTTGCCGGCGTACTCCCTGGCATATCCGAGAAGCGTATCCACGCTCAGCGCCGCTATGTCCACTCTGGCCGGGAACATGTCCCTGAGCCTAGGATGATCGCTCAGGAATGCGTCCATGACGCCCTTTCTGTCGATCATGATGACCAGAATGCTGCGCTCCGGGACGGCCAGCATCTCGCACAGAGCCGCCGCGCCCTCTTCGGACATCTGCGCGGCTCTCTCTATGATCAGCGCGCCGAAGGGCATTCTGGGGATCACGCGCACCACGTTCTCCCTGGTGATGTATCTGCCTTCCGATTTGGCGATCTGCCCGACAAAATTGGGATTGATCTGCCGGTACCTGAGCACCAGTTCTCTAGAGAGGCTCAGCGTTCCCGCGCCTTCGTCTCCGGTGATCACGACATTTCCTCTGCCGCCTTCCAGGAAGATCCTTCCCAAAGCGTCCGTCAGCTGCCGGATGGAGTCCTCGGAGTGAAGATACATCTGTCCGGTCGGCTTGCGTTTTCTGTCAGCCGTCGTGAGCGTCATCTGTTCAACAGTGAACTCTTCCGGGAAATCTCCCCCGCCTTCCGTGACAAAGAGGCTGGTGTCATATCCCGCGTTTCCTTCGTCGTTATCTCTGATCTGGAGCGCCTTATGGACTTCTCTGGGATCCCAGGACTTGGTTCCCGACGAGGCGGATCTGTTCTCACCGGATCCCGAAGCGCCCTTCATAGGCGGCACTCTTACCGTCTGCTCCGCCGGCTCCTCGGGCTCGTCCGCGTCAAGACCGTTGGATTCATAGAAATCCCTCTTGACCTTCTCCCACTCCTGCATGATCTCCTCGAGACTGAGCTGTCCCGTGATCTGCTTGTCGGGCCTGGGCTCCTCCTGCATGACCATGGCGTACTGTCCGTCGGTCTCCTGCATGAGGACCGTGTCGTAGTTTTCGAGGTCCCGCAGTCCCTTGGCGACCGTCTCCTGCATCTTCTCCTGGGAGAACATGGGCTCGTCCATGCCGCCCACTTCAAAGTCATAATCCTCAAACACCGCATGGTCCGGTGCGGCCGGGCCGGCAGCGGCTCTTTCGGGCGCCTGCGCCCTGTGCCTGCTCTTTTTGGACGGGGAATCCTGCCTGCGGCTCCTTCCCCGGTCCCTGTCTGCCGTCTTCTTTCTCTTCAGCTCTCTGGGGCTGACCTCATATTCCTCGTATTCCCAGGGGATCTCCGCTGTCTCCGGTTCCCTGTTGAGAGCGGGAATAGATTCCGCCGGCTGCTGTGCCGGCTCCCCGGAGAGCTCCTGCTCCGCGGGCTCCGATCCCTGCCCGTCCTGACTCTGCTGCGCCCCGGTCCGGCCTTCTGCCTCTGCGGCGCCTTCCCCGGACAGTCCGCTGCCGGACTCTGCCGGGCCTTCTGCGGATCTTCCGCTGTCAGAATCTGCTTCCTGCTGTGCCGCGGTGGTCGCTCCGGACGCCTCTTCCGCACTGCCGTCTTCCGTCCGGGCGCCCCCGGCCGATTCCCCGAGAAACTCCTCCGAGCCTGCCTCAGGATTCTCCTGTCCGGCTCCTTCAGGGACTCCTCCCTGGAAATCACCTTCCTGCGCTCCCGCGGGCTCCGCCTCGTTCTCCGGCTCCGGCGCGCTCTCTGTCTCCGGGATTTCCTCCTCTTCTCCGTTCATCTTTCTGTAAAGCGCTTTCTGCTTCACAGTCAGCTCCGTAAAGGAGGCCTTGAGCTCCAGTGCCTTGTACACATATTTGCCGTATCCGAAGAAAGCAATGATCTCATCGCACTCGGAGGCGCACAGCGTTCTCTCACCTGCTTCCAGATAGAGCTTCGCCAGTTCATACGCCCATTTGTCCCTGAAATCATATCTCGCCATCTCCTCGAGGACGGCGATCCTCTCGTTTATGCTCACGTTCTGGGCCTTGTACAGCTTGTACTGCAGCACGTAGCGGTCCGCGTCTCTGGGCGCCACGTTGATGTACTCGTTATAGAGCTGCAGCGCTCTCACATAATTCCCCAGTTTCAGTTCGAGCTCACACAATGAGAAAATGATCTGTCTTCCGTACGGGCTCTTGGCGTAAGCCAGTTCCAGAACCCTCTTGCTGTCATGATATCTTTTATTTATTTTATAGACGTCGCTGATCCTGCAGAGTGTCCTTACATTCTTCACTCTGCGCCAGTCCACCGAATCAGCCACCTGCGCCGCATCCTTAAAACGGCGTCTTGCGATCAGTGAATCTATTTCACTGATCGTAACTTTAAGTTCATATTTATCCAACTTTAGCCCTCGGTCAGTTACTCGTCACAATTTACTACAAACCGGCCCTCACCTGTCAAAAAACAGGGCAAATTTACTAATTTCAGTTTATCATACGCCTATGGCAATGTCAAAAACAATGCCCCTTCAGTTGCCTCAATTGCCCGTCAATTGCCAGCCCGCTCGGGGTCCATAAGGAGCGAGAGCTGCGCGAACTGCTCCAGCGACAGGGCTTCTCCCCTGACGGTCGCCGGCAGTCCCATCTTCTCCAGCGCCTGCGTCACCTCTTCCCGGGTGTACTGCTTTCCGCCCAGCGTATAGCCGTGCGAGATCGCGTTGGCCAGCGTCTTGCGCCTCTGGTTGAAAGCCGCCCGGATCAGGGCGAACATCACCTTCTCGCTGCACTCCACCGGCGGTTCCGCGTACGCCTTCAGGCACAGGACACAGCTGTCCACGCCCGGCCGCGGGATGAAATTGGAAGGGCTCACCATCAGTGCCAGCTCCGGCTCGGCAAAATATTGCACCGCCAGCGACAGCGCCCCGTACTCCTTGCTTCCCGGGCCTGACCGGATCCTGTCCGCCACTTCCTTCTGCACCATGACCGTGATGCTTGTGAACACATTCTTCTGCTCCAAAAGCTGCATCAGGATCGGCGTGGTCACATAGTAAGGAAGATTTGCCACCACCTTGAGCGGCTTTCCTCCGTTATAATCCTCACAGATCTGCCGCAGGTCCGTCTTCAGAATGTCCTGCCACAATATTTTGACATTGTCGCAGTCCTCCAGCGTCTCCGCCAGCACCGGCCGCAGGCTCTCGTCGATCTCGACGCAGATCACCTTTCCGGCCGCCCTCGAGAGCAGCTGCGTCATGCTGCCGATTCCCGGCCCGATCTCCAGGACGCAGTCCTCCTCCGTAATCTGCGCGGCGTCTATGATCCCTCTGATCAGGTCCGCATTGATCAGAAAGTTCTGACCGTACTTCTTGCGCGCCCTGATCCCGTATTTTTCCAAAATATACCGGGTCGACCCCGGTGAAGCTAAAATTTCTTTCATATAAAACCCTCTGATATGTTATAAACGGTACATCTTTATTGCGTTCTGCTCCGTCACGCGGATCACTTCCTCTTCCGAGATCCCCTTGATCTGCGCCAGTTTCGTCACCACATACGGCAGATACAGGGAACTGTTGCGCTTTCCGCGATACGGAACCGGCGCCAGATACGGACAGTCTGTCTCCAGAAGCAGGTGCTCAAGCGGGATCTGCTCCGCGACTTCCACCAGTTTCCTGGCGTTCTTGAAAGTCAGGACTCCTCCCACTCCGATATAATAACCCATCTTGACAAACTCTTTTGCCATTTCAGCGCTGTAAGAATAACAGTGTACCACGCCGCCGGTCTTTCCGGCATGATTTTCTTTCATAATCCGCATTGTGTCCGCGGCCGCTTCCCTTGAGTGGATGACCACAGGAAGATCCACCTCCACGGCCAGCTGCAATTGCCTCGCAAACCAATACTTCTGTGTCTCGTGATCCGGCTCGGGCCAATAGTAGTCCAGCCCGATCTCGCCCACTGCCAGCGCCCTCTCATCCTTAAGCTTTTCCTTAATCTCTTCCAAAATAGCGTCCGACATCTCGGCGCAGTGCTCCGGATGAATTCCCAGCGCGCAGTAGACGTGCGGATACTTGTGCGCGAGTGCCAGGCACTCGTCTATACTCTCCGGAGATGCCGCAATATTCACAACGGTTCCGATCCCCGCGCCGGGGAGCGATTCCAGCAGTTCTCCCCTGTCGCTGTCAAAAGCTTCATCATCATAATGTGCATGTGTATCAAATATCATGTCTTTCCTCTTCTGGTATTAATTCATTCAAGAACTATCTCTGAAAAAAATAATAAAAAAGTCTTGCATTTCCAAAACTCTTCCCCTATAATAACACTTGCGTCGCGAATAAGAAAACTTTTTCAAGACACAAATCAATAAGCGCTTCTAGCTCAGCTGGTAGAGCACCTGACTCTTAATCAGGGTGTCCAGGGTTCGAGTCCCTGGAGGCGCACGAAGCAAAAAGCTTGTGAGAACGATGTTTTCACAAGCTTTTTTGTTATGCTAAAGAATCCTTTCTTGGTGTGGAACAACTCTGTTCAACACCCCCAAACTCCCCGCAAATCACATTTATTAAGAATTTGTTACAAATTTTCTATTTATTATTTGCATTTGTGTCATCTCTTCGTTATAATCTATGTAAATGTTGTTAATATTTCACGGAGGAGTTTTTCTATGAAACGCAAAATGGCTTTAATTCTTGCCGGATGCCTGGCAATATCTCCTGTTTCAGCAGGTCTTTATACCACACAGGCATTTGCAGCCGAGACCGATACTATTTCTGAAATTTCTGAAGCAACTCAGCAGACTCCCCTTGTGATTGTAGTAAAAGACGAAAATGATGTTGCTCTGACAGAGTCCGGAAAAGAGACAGAAGCCGAAAAGTACACCGTAAAAGTCGGTGAAACACGCAGGCTCACTGCTTTCATTGAACAGGGCTCCGACTCTCCCGTCCTATCTGAATGGAGCAGCGATGCACCCGAGATCATCTCCATCGACGATGAAGGCGTGATCACTGCACGATCTGCCGGCGTCGGCAAGATCTCTCTCAGTATCTCAGCAGACGCTGCTCAGGATCCCTTACTTATTGAATTTGAGATTGTCGTCACCCCCGAGGAAGAAGAAGCTTCTGAAATCAATGCTGATGAAGCCGCAGCAACATCTGGTTCTGATGAAGCCGCATCTGCTTCCGCTGAAACTGCAGAAGCATCTGCTTCCGCCGAACCCGCGGCAGAGATGCCCCAGGCAGAAGAAGCTGAAGTCACCGCAGAAACTGCCGAAATCAACGAAGATGCGGAAGCTGCAGTCACAGCACCCGCTGAACAGACCGAGAATGCTGCTGAATCTGCAGCCGCGGCCACTACTGAAGAAACCGAAGTAGTTACACAGACTGAAGATACAGCTGAGCCGGCTGCCCCTGCAGCCACGGCTGAGACAGCAGCCCCGGCAGAAGTCGAGACAACAGATCCCACCACTGCCGCAGAGACAGCAACAACCGACCCTGCAGCAACAGTCGAAACTACCGACCCCGCCGCACAGGCAACAACAACCGACCCTGCAGCCGCAGTCGAAACTACCGACCCCGCCGCACAGGCAACAACAACCGACCCTGCAGCCACAACTCAGGCAACGAATCCCGCCGCCGAATTGACCGGCAACATCTCTGTCGATGCCGCGACCGTGACGGCTAACGCGGACGCCAAAGTAACTTCAAAAACAGGTACCGTGACTGTAGTCAAGCCTCACTGGGAAGGCTCAGGCACCGATTGGAGCTATATCAAGAGCGACGGCACAAAGGCGACCGGTCTTTTAACGCTCAGAAACAGGACTTTTTGCCTGAGCACCAAAGGAAAACTGCGCTATGGCTGGATCAAGCTCGGACCATATTATTATTACGCAGATGGCGAAGGCGAACTTATAACCGGATGGTTTAAGAGCTATAACAGCACCTATTATTTCCGCAATGATCACACCATGGCGATCGGCATAACCACCATTAACAACAAACGGTATATTTTCAAGCAGAATGGTGTAATGAAAACCGGATGGTGCAGATACAATGGCAATTACTACTATCTCGGCAGCAACGGTGTAGCAAAAACCGGTTGGCAGACAATCGGCAAAGGCCGCTACCTTTTCCAGTCTGACGGTGCAATGAAGACCGGATGGTTGACCAACGGCAACAGGATGTACTACTTTGCCTCCAACGGATGCCAGGTCACAGGACTGCAAAAAATCGGCAGCAGCACTTACTATCTTCGTCAAGACGGCGTTGTCACCAACGGCTGGAAACTGATCGGAAACTATTGGTACTACTTTACCGGCAGCAAAATGCGTACCGGATGGCTGCAGCTTCGCACCAGAAAATTCTATCTCGACAGCAACGGCAGGATGGTCACCGGGACAAGGACCATCGACGGCAAGCGGTACGAATTTGATAGCGAAGGAATACTCGTTGTAAACAGATACACCTACAACAACACGCAGGAATTCATCGAATGCATTGCACCGCTGGTCAAAAAATACGCGCCGGCATGGGGCGTCAAAGTATACAGCCCCATCATTGCGCAGGCCATCCTGGAGAGCGCGTCCGGCGAGTCCAGCCTCGGCAAAGTATACAACAACTACTTCGGCCTCAAGTGCGGCACCCTCTGGAAAGGCAAGAGCGTCAATCTCCGCACCGGCGAGGAGTACACGCCCGGCACTTACACCACGATCTCCGCTAACTTCCGTGTATACGACAACATGGAAGAAGGCGTGGAAGGATACTTCATCTTCCTGTTCAAGAACAGGACCCGTTACAACAACCTGATCGGCGAGACCGATCCTTACGAGTATCTCGTTAAGATCAAAGCAGACGGTTATGCCACATCCAGCAAATATGTGCAGAACGTCTACAACGTGATCAAATATTACGACTTGACCAGATTTGACGATTGATGCGTGTTTCGCGTCTTCCCGTGAAGATGTAATACTGCTGCTCCACATCCGTGGACCTGACAGTTCGACACGTGTTCCCCATTTTATTAAAAGAGGATGCTTATGTTCAAAAAAACCTACGCCTACTTAGCTGTAACAATGATGCTGACCACCGCGGCGCCCACACTGGCGCCCGCGCTGACCGTGCAGGCCGCTGCTCCTGCGCAGACCGCCCAGGCCGCTTTCGACGCCACTGCACTGACCGCTCAGGACACAGCTTATGTCATTTCAGACCAGTCTGCGGCAGCCCGCAGCGTCCGCTCACTCGGAAAGTTTACCACCGTAAACGGCAGGACCTACTACAAGACCTCTGACGGCACCAATAAGACCGGCTGGATCAGAGATGCCGGGAAGTGGTACTATTTTGACAGAGGTGACGGCCACATGCTCACCGGCTGGGTGAAGGACGACGGCAAATGGTACTATCTCGACAAGAAAGACGGCCACATGCTCACCGGCTGGCTCGTTTTCAAGAACGGGCGCAAGTTCTTCCTTCGCAGAGACGGATCCATGATCCAGGGTCCCTGCTGGGCCAATGTCGGCGCCCAAAAATACCGCTTCACCGCTAACGGCCACGTCATCGCGGCGTGGGAGTTCTCGAACGGGAAATGGTATTATCGCAACACAAACGGCAATATCGTCAGGAACAGATGGCTGTACTACAACGGCAAATACTACTACCTGACGGCCTCCGGCGCCACGGCCACCGGCACTGTCACGATCCAGGGCAAAAAATACAGTTTCAGCAAGGACGGCGACCTGCTCGGGAGCGTTCCTTCCACAGTGATCGCGGCCGCAAGAGGATCGAAGAGCACTACCAAAAAGTCCGACGGTGCGACAGAGACCAATACCAAGACGGCTGCCGCCCAGGCTGTAAAGACGACTTCCACCAGCTCCGACTCTTCCAAGGGTTCGAAGACCGGCAGTACCAAGACGTCGAGTTCTTCCGCGGACAAGACTTCCTCCGCTGCTTCTTCGACAACAAAGGCCTCGGATTCCTCGTCGGCGGCAGGCACGAAGACGACAGGCACCGCGACGACTCCCGCGCCAAAGACCACGACCAAAGAGATCACAAAGGTCGTCGGCAAGCTCAACGACCTCTCCGACTCCAGGAGGCTGTTTGTGATCCAGATCGCCAATTACGTGCGCAAGTACGCGCCCAAGTACGACATCAAAGTGTACAGCCCCATTATCGCGCAGGCAATTCACGAGAGCGGCTGGGGAGAATCCTCCCTTTCCGCCAAGTATCACAACTACTTCGGGCTTAAGTGCGGAACCCTCTGGAGAGGAAAGAGCGTCAATCTCTCCACCAAGGAAGAGTATTCCGCGGGAACGCTCACTACGATCAGAAGCAATTTCCGCGTCTATGACAACATGGAAGAAGGCGTTAAGGGCTATTTCGAGTTTATTCAGCTCGCAAGATACGCAAACCTCAAGGGCGTCACAAGCCCCAGGCAGTACCTGCAGAACATCAAGAACGACGGCTACGCCACCGGCAGCCAGTACGTTGACCACACCATGGCCCTGATCAACCTCTATAACCTGACACAGTTCGATAACTAAACTCAGTAATTCAGTTTCAATAATTCAGTTCGATAACTGATCCGGAACCCCGGAAAAAGAGTGAAAGCGTACCGGAGAGACCGCTCACCGGTACGTTTTTTACTCATCTCCTGGGCGGACACCAAAGAAAAAGAGAGGCCGCTTTGGCAACAGATCCTATTTATTCCAAAGAAGATATCAAATACATGAAAGCCGCCCTGAAACAGGCTGAAAAAGCGCTTGCCATCGGAGAAGTTCCCATCGGCGCCGTGATCGTCGAGAACGGGCGCATCATAGGCCGCGGCTACAACCGGCGCAACACCGACCACACCACTCTGGCCCACGCAGAGATCACGGCGATCCGCAAAGCCAACAAAAAGGTCGGCGACTGGCGCCTGGAAGGGTGTACTCTGTATGTCACGCTCGAGCCCTGCCAGATGTGCGCCGGCGCGCTGGTGCAGTCCAGGATCGACCGGGTCGTGATCGGCGCGCCCAGCTATAAATCGGGCTGCGGCGGCACCCTGCTGAATATCCTGCAGAACGAAGAATTTAACCACCAGGTCGAGATGGAGACCGGCGTCATGCAGGAAGAATGTACCGCGATCCTGCAGAGATTCTTCAAGGAACTGCGCAAGAGAAATAAGATGCGCAAGAAAGCCGCCGCGCAGGAGCCGGCTCCCGAAGCAGGCGATGCGCCCTCTTCCGCTGCCGCCGCGCTGGTGCCGGCTCCAGACGAATCATCTTTTGATTGACTTTACCGGCGCAATCCACTATATTTACACATATGGGTGCATTCATGCACCAAGATAACCGCCCTGCTCTTCGGGGCGGAGCCTTAACAGCTGCCTGCCGCTTGCTGTGATGAAGTTTGGGTCTTACGCAATGATTCCCCGTGAACCGTGTCAGATTGGGAACAAAGCAGCACTAAGCGGGCCCTATCATGTGCCGTGAGGGTGCCTGGCGGAGCAGTGAGAGCAGTAACGGGTTAAGGTTCCGCCGCGGAGAGCAGTTTTTGTGTCGTTTTAAATCCTTACAGGCCCGCTCTGCGAGCCACATTACCATCGGAAGGTTGCGATATGAGCTTAGACAATATAATGGATATGACGGACTGCACGCTCTGTCCCAGGAGCTGCAGAGTGAACAGAGCCGCGGGAGAAGTCGGCTACTGCAAGGAAGACGCCCAGCTGTACGCCGCCAGGGCGGCTCTCTATTTTGACGAGGAACCGGTGATCTCCGGACGCCGCGGGAGCGGCGCCGTCTTCTTCTCCGGCTGCAACATGGGCTGCGTGTACTGCCAGAATTACGCGATCGCGAAGGCCATGTACGGGACCAGGATCGAGCCGTCCAGGCTCTCCGAGATCTTTCTTGAGCTGCAGGAGCAGGACGCCGAGAACATCAACCTGGTGACGGCCTCCCACTACCTCTACATCGTCATTCCGGCCCTGGAAAAAGCAAAACGACAGGGCCTTACGATCCCTGTCGTCTATAATACCGGCGCCTATGAGCGCGTGGAAGCCATTAAGGCGCTCGAAGGCCTGGTGGACATCTGGCTGCCCGATTTCAAATATATCTCGCCCAGGATCTCCCTGGCCTACTCTCACACCCCGGATTACTTCCAGTACGCCTCCAAGGCGCTGGCGGAAATGGTCCGGCAATGTCCCCGTCCCCTGTTCGCGGACGGATCATCCTCCATCGACGCGGAGGACGACAAGGACGATCCCGTCATGGTGAAGGGCGTCATCGTGCGGCATCTGGCTCTGCCGGGCTGCGCGGAGGATTCCAGGGACATTCTGGATTACCTCCACTCCACTTACGGAGACAGTATTTTCATCAGCCTGATGAACCAGTACACTCCTATGCCCCAGGTCTACGGCGATCCCAATCTGGGCCGCAAGCTTACGGCCCGGGAGTACGATGAGCTCGTGGACTACGCGATCTCCATCGGGATCACCAACGGCTTCGTCCAGGACGGCGAAACGGCCTCCCAGAGCTACATTCCCGCTTTCGACGGGACCGGCCTCTGAGAACAACTGTTAACGCCCGTTCCTGCGCTCCAGCTCTTTCATATAGGCACTTACCATCAGGGCGATCTTGAGCGTCATGGCGTCCTCAAAGGTCCTGATATCCAGCCCGGTACTCTTCTGCAGCTTCTCAATGCGGTACACCAGCGTATTTCTGTGCACGAAGAGCTGCCGGGCTGTTTCTGACACATTCAGATTATTTTCAAAGAAGCTGTTGATGGTCGTCAGGATCTCCTGATCGAATTCCGCCATCTCTTCTTTGTCAAAAATCTCCTGGATGAACATCTTGCACAGGCTGGGCGGGAGCTGGTAGATCAGGCGCCCGATGCCGAGCTCGTTGTAAGAGATCACTCTCTTTCCTGCATAGAAAATCCTTCCGACGTCCATGGCCATCCTGGCTTCCTTGTAGGAGCGCGACAGGTCTTTGAGCTCATTTGTGATCGTCCCGTAGGAGCCGCGCACCTTGACCATGGCCTCCATGTTGAGCATATCTACTGCCGTCTTCGCGGCTTCTTCCACTTCTTTATAGCCGTCCTTCTCATCCAGCGCTTTGATCAGGATCACGCTGTTCTCGTCCACTTCCGTCAGATAATCGCCGTTCTGCACCGTAAACAGGCCCGAGAGCATCTCCGACGCGATTGCTTCCGAATCGGCGTCCATCTCAAACAGTATGATCGCCCTGCGGACATTGTTCACGATATGAAGTTTCTTGGATCGATTGTGTATATCCACCAGCAGCAGATTGTCCAGCAGCAGGTTCTGGAAGAAATTGTTGCGGTCAAACTTCTCCTTGTAAGCGATGATGAGATTTTCAATCTCGCTGACCGCGATCCTGGCCACCATAAAGGTGTGCTCGGCGTTTCCCTGTGCCGTCAGGACGAACTGCAGCTCTTCGTCGTCCATAACTTTGAGAAAGTAACTGTTTCCGACGATCTGGCTGTCCACAGCCGACTGCGCAAAACCGCTCACCAGACTTTTGCCGGGCACCGTCACGCCTTCCGTCTGCGCGACGACTCCGCCGGCTGTGTCCAGCACACAGAATTCGATTTTGGTGATCGCCTTGAGCTGTTCGAGGCATCCTCTGATGATCTGTGATGAAACCATTCATTTCCTCCTAATGTAAGGCTTGCGGAGCGAACCGCCGCGCCGCGTTCATTTCATTCATGTAAAAGGGTGCCGCACTATCCCTTTAGTGCGGCACCCTAATAATAACCTATTTGTATACCGCCATGCAAATGGCGTTCACAGATCAGTTTGCAATTGTAAGCTCAGTCTCTTTGTCGAAGATGTGGATCTTCTTGGTGTCGAAGGTGTACTTCACTGTATCGCCGGGGCGAACCTTGGTTGTGGGCTCAACTCTTGCAGTGATGTTAGCGCTGCCCAGATCGAAGTACAGGAAAACTTCTGCGCCCAGAAGCTCGTAAACGTTGACCTTGGACTCGAACTGATAAGCTGCCTTCTTCTCGCCCTTGACTTCGATGATGTTCTCGGGACGGATACCGAAAGTAACGGTCTTGCCGTTGTAGCCGCCGTCGATCACAGCCTTGGCCTTGTCGGCGGGAAGCTCGATGGACTGTCCCTCGACGTCCAGATATGCCTTGCCACCGTCTACTCTTGCAACTGCATCTACGAAGTTCATCTGAGGGGATCCCATGAATCCTGCTACGAACAGGTTGCAGGGCTTGTCATAGAGGTTCTGAGGGGAATCGATCTGCTGAACGATACCGTCCTTCATAACGACGATTCTGGAACCAAGGGTCATAGCCTCTGTCTGGTCGTGTGTAACGTAGATGATGGTGGTGCCCAGTCTCTGGTGCAGTTTCGCGATCTCAGTTCTCATCTGAACACGGAGCTTAGCGTCCAGGTTGGAAAGAGGCTCGTCCATAAGGAAAACCTTAGGATTACGAACGATCGCACGTCCCATAGCGACACGCTGTCTCTGACCACCGGAAAGAGCCTTCGGCTTGCGGTCAAGCAGGTGTGTCAGGTCAAGGATTCTGGCTGCTTCTTTAACAGCCTTGTCGATCTCGTCCTTCGGAACCTTGCGGAGCTTAAGACCGAATGCCATGTTATCATAAACGGTCATATGAGGATACAGAGCGTAGTTCTGGAATACCATCGCGATGTCTCTGTCCTTGGGCTCGACGTCGTTCATGAGCTTGCCGTCGATCCTGAACTCACCGGAAGAGATATCTTCCAGACCTGCGATCATTCTCAGAGTGGTGGACTTTCCGCATCCGGAAGGGCCTACGAAAATGATAAACTCTTTGTCAGCAATTTCCATATTGAAATTCTGAACAGCCTTATAGCCGTTGGGATAAACCTTGCATACATCCTTAAGTGATAAGCTTGCCATTTGTAAACTCCTTTAAAAAATACGAATTGACAATAGTTTTCTGAACTGTTCATAGTATAGTCAAAAAACCCCGTTCCGACCATCGCCTAAGTTCACAAAAGATTTTTGGGTGTCTTGGTGATGATTTGTCATCAAAAAAGAGAGGAATTCTGTTTTTCGTAATGTTGTACAGAATTCCTCTCTCCATTTGTTCACTTTGTCATTTGTTACTCTTCTGAATCCTCTGCGTTCTCATCCTCCCAGGCCTGCTTCTCGATCTTTCTGAAGATCGGGTCGTAGACCATGGCGCAGGCGTATCCCGGTACGCTGAGTCCGAACAGGACCAGGAGCGGGAGCAGGACTGTCGTCGTCAGAAACGCGATCGCGGGCGTCAGCGTGATCACCGCCATCGCAAGCGATCTGGGCAGTTCGGAAAAGGTGAGCGTCACCGCGTTGAGAAGCGTGTGGTAGACGCTGTTGTCAAACCTCGATAAGAGCGCGAAAGTATAGATCATGATGATGAGCTCGAGAACCGCCGCCACCAGAATGGAACTCGGGAGCCAGATCGGATAGTGGCCGGTACCTTCCAGTACCAGGACCATATTCGAGGCCATCAGGGCGCCCAGCGCCACGAACAGGATCCACAGAATAGTGGCCTGCCCGAACTCCCTCTTGAAAGAACGGAAGAAAGACTTTACGATGTAGCCTTCTTCGCCGCGCACCATTTTAAGGAGCACGTAGTGCATCGCCGTGAGAGCGGCGCCGATCGTAATGATCGGGACACACATCACCAGTGTGACCAGGTTGAGGATCAGCAGATCCGCCACCTTGTTAAGAAACCTCTGAAACGGGCTTCCCTCTTCAAAAATATTCAACGGCTGCTTCCTCCTTTGGCGCTGTGTCCTTCCTGGCTGCCGAAAACACTGATGCCTGTCGTGATCATATTGCCGAGCGTATCCAGGAATCCTTCCCAGAGAACCGAAAAGAATCCTTCTGTGCTCTTTCTCACCGTTCTCTCCGCGTCCTCGATCAGCGTATCGCCCGGCTTTTTGCCGCTGCTCGCCTCCGCCGGCCGGATCCCGAAGAATCTCTCGGCGACGGACGCGGGTGAGATCCCCATCTCATCCATCTGCTCAAGCGCTTCCCTGATCTCCCTGCGCAGAGAGACTTTGTCCACTCCGTCCAGCTTTTCATCTACCTTGTCGTAGAGATCGCCTGCCGTCTCCATTCCCTGCTCGAGAATACCCTTATCCCCTTTCTCTTTGTCTTCCGCGCTGTCGGTTTCCTCCTGTGCAGTGCCGTCCGACGCCGCCGCGAGGCAGACCGGGCTCATCACACTCGTAAAACTCAGGATCACCGTCATCATGATCATCACCGCTCTTTTCTTCATCCGTTTTCCCCTCCCAGATGCAGGATTGCCGGTTACTGTCCATGTATTTTGTAAACGGGGACCGCCCTGCGGTCCCCTGTTCTGTTCTTGGTCTTTGCGGCCCTCTGCCGCCTCAGCCAAACATTCTTTTCAAACTGTGTATCTTCAGCCGATTTCCGATCCGTCCGGAATGTCCTTGCCGGCTTCCGGAGTCATCAGTGCCAGCGATCCGTCGGGGCCTTCCGCGCACAGGAGCATGCCTTCGGACATAAGTCCTGCCAGCTTGGCGGGCTTGAGGTTCGTGATGACCATCACTTTCTTGCCGACCATCTCTTCCGCGCTGTAGTACCCCTTGATGCCGGACACGATCTGGCGCACTTCGCCGCCGATCCTGACCTGGGAGCAGAGAAGCTTCTTGGACTTCTTGACTTCCTCGCAGGCGATGACTTCGCCGACCTGGAACTGAAGCTTTGCAAAGTCATCGATGGTGACCTCGGGCTTCTTCTCCACGGCGGGAGCTTCTTTGACCTCTGCGGAGGCCTCTTCCTTCAGGTCTGCTTTGGCGGCCTTCTCCTCGGAGCCCTTGGATTCGGAAGCCTTTTCTTTGGCCTTCTCCTCCAGCTTTGCCTGCTTCTGGGCTTCCTTTCTCTGTTTTGCCATGATCTTCTCGACATCCTTCATGACGTCCGCTTCTTTGAGGCGGGCGAACAGGATCTCGGGCTTATCCGTGACCTTGTTTCCGGAAGGATACAGGCCGAAAGTGCCGAGCGTCTCGAAATCGCGGATCTCGGTGTTGAGCATCTTCACGATCTTGTCGGCCGTCTCGGGCATGAAAGGCGCCATGAGGGCCGTGCCGATGGTGATGCCTTCGATCAGGTTGTAGAGAACGGTCGCAAGGCGGTCGGACTTGGCCTCATCCCTTGCCAGTACCCACGGCTCGGTCTCGTCGATATATTTGTTCAGTCTCTTGAAGACGGCGAAGATCTCCGTCAGGGCGTCTGCCGCGCGCAGCTCGTCCATCTTGGCCTCGACCTTGTCGTAAGCGGCCGTCACAAAGGCCTTGAGCTCTTCATCTACGGGCTCTGCCGCGCCCTTGTTCGCCACAACGCCGTCAAAATATTTATTGCTCATCGCAATGGTGCGATTGACAAGGTTCCCCATCGTGTTGGCCAGGTCGGAGTTGATCCTCTCGACCACGAGCTCCCAGGTGATCACGCCGTCGTTCTCATAGGGCATCTCGTGCACGACAAAATAGCGAACCGCGTCTACGCCGAAGATGTCCACAAGGTCGTCCGCATAGATGACGTTGCCCTTGGTCTTGCTCATCTTCTCGCCGCCCTGCAGGAGCCAGGGATGACCGAATACCTGCTTGGGAAGAGGCTCGCCCAGCGCCATAAGGAAGATGGGCCAGTAAATGGTATGGAAGCGGATGATGTCCTTGCCGATCAGGTGCAGGTCGGCGGGCCAGTTCTTCTTGTACAGGTCGCTGCTGTTGCCGTCCGCGTCGTAACCGATACCTGTGATATAGTTGCTGAGGGCGTCAAGCCACACATAGACGACATGTCCGGGCGCGAAGTCCACCGGAATGCCCCATGTGAAGGAGCTTCTGGACACGCACAGATCCTGCAGGCCCGGCAGAAGGAAGTTGTTCATCATCTCGTTCTTGCGGGATACCGGCTGGATAAACTCCGGATGTGTGTTGATGTGCTCGATCAGACGATCGGCGTATTTCTTCATTCTGAAGAAGTAGGCGTCTTCCTTGGCCTGGTGTACTTCGCCGCCGCAGACGGGGCAATATTTGCCGTCGACGACCTGGGAAGCCGTATAGAAAGCTTCACACTCTCTGCAGTACATTCCCTCGTAATAGCCCAGGTAGATGTCGCCCTGATCGTACAGTTTCTTGAAGATCTTCTGAACCTGACGCTCATGGTCTTCGTCCGTCGTGCGGATAAAGCGGTCATAGGACGTGTTTACCAGGTCCCACAGTCTCTTGATCTCTCCGGCCACGCCGTCGACGAATTCCTTGGGAGTCTTGCCCGCCACCGCGGCTCTGGACTCGATCTTCTGGCCGTGCTCGTCACTTCCCGTCTGGAAATGGACGTCATAGCCGTCCGCTCTCTTGTATCTGGCGATGCAGTCCGCCAGGATGATCTCATAGGTATTTCCGATGTGCGGCTTGCCTGACGTATAGGCGATCGCTGTTGTGATGTAATATTTTCCTTTATTCTGCATAGGTCTTTTCCCCTCTCATTAGTTACATATACTTGGGCGCTCGAAGCTATGCCGCAGGCATCGCTTCCAAAAATGCGCTCCTCGTTTTGAGCGCATTTTTTATTTACCAGCAGAGCACCTCGTGTCCCGTCTCCGTGACAAGCACCTGGATCTCCCACTGGGCGGAGGGCTTTCCGTCCCTGGTGTAGATGGTCCAGCCGTTCTTGTCGTCCTGATAGATCTCGTCGGTCCCCATATTGACCATGGGCTCGATCGTGAAGACCATACCGGGTACCATCAGCATCTCCTGTCCGGGCTTGGAGACGTAGCTGACAAACGGATCCTCGTGGAACTCAAGGCCGCATCCGTGGCCGCCGATCTCGCGGACCACCGAGTAGCCGTTCTTCACGGCGTGCTCGTGAACTTTGCTTCCCATATCGCCGAGGAAGGTCCACGGAATGACGTTCTCGAGACCGATCTCGACGCACTCTTTTGTCACCTGCACAAGTTTCTTCTTCTCCTCCGAGACCTCGCCGATGCAGAACATTCGCGAGGAGTCCGAGAAATATCCTCTGTAAATCGTGGAGCAGTCCACGTTGATGATGTCGCCTTCCTTGAGGATATGGACCTCATCCGGAATGCCGTGGCAGACCTCCTCATTTATGGAAGTGCAGACGCTCTTGGGAAATCCTTCGTAGTGGAGCGGAGCCGGGATCGCGTTCATGGAGACCGTCGTCTCGTATACGATCTTGTCGATTTCTTCCGTGCTCATGCCGGGACGGATCGCCCCTGCGACGGCGTCCAGGCACGCCATGTTGACTTTGGCGCTCTCCTTGATTCCCTGGATCTGCTCGGGAGTCTTGATGATACTCCTGTCCGGAGTAATATGCCCCTTGATCTGGAAGCTTTTGATCTTCTCATCAAAGCGCATGTGGCAGCTCTTGTACTTCTTGCCGCTGCCGCACCAGCACGGGTCATTTCTCTCTATTTTGGCTGCAAAATGGATCATAATTCTAGTATATTCCTTCCATACTGATCTTTTGTCATTCTCGCGTGAGCCCGCTTTGCGGGCGTCACAACAAGTATGAGTTTTTTTTATGTAAATGTCAATCTTCCCCTGCCGCTCCGGCTTTCATCTGACGTAAAACTCTTCCGCGTCCTCAAGCCGCAGACAGGCCAGCTGGGCCCTCTCTGCCGCTTTTCGGATCGACTCCGTCTCGTCCGCCGCGCAGGACAGGAGCTTGCCGCCGCAGTCGATGTCGACATACTTTTCCCCATAGAAGATCTTGTTCCTTTTGGTCGCTCTGGGCTTTCGGAAAGGCCAGTTCTTTTCGGCCTTCATCCTGGTGAAATAATAGTCGGTGATCGTATGTCCGCAGATCAGGCAGTGATACTTATCATCCCCTCTGTAGTCGGCGAAAGGATCCTCCCGCAGTCCCAGCCGCCTCCAAACCGCGTCCTTGCGGTGAAGCCTGGCCGCCAGAGGACTGTACTCCGCGTCATGGTGATAAGGATAAGCGTGGGCAAGCATGTAGTGCTTCTCGCCGTCCCACACGCTGAAACTGTAAGGCAGCTCCTGGACCCACTTGCGGATCTCCCACTGTTTCAGCCTGTCCAGGCGGCTGTATTCCGCCCAGGTGCCGCTTCCGCGGTTGTTGATCAGCCAGTTCTGCGCGATCGGATTATCTTCCGTTCCTCCCTTGCTGCCGATCTCCATCATCGAGAGGAACATCTCCTCGTGGTTGCCGCGCAGGCAGTGCACGCGCTCGCTGGACCTGTCCAGGTGCATGATGAACAGGAGCGTCTCCAGCGGGTAGTCGCCCCAGTCGATATAGTCTCCCAGAAGGTACAGCTCGTCCCCCTGGTCCGGTGCAAAACGTATTTTTTTCAGAAGCTTCTGAAACTGCGGCAGAGCGCCGTGTATATCACTGATCACATATGTTGACAATTCTTCTCCTTCTCGTTTACAGAGGAATTGGGCGTCTCTCCCTGTTTACTTCTTATTCTTCTTCAGGTCCAGGATTCTCTCCTTGAGCCACCACTTAATTCTGAAGACAGGTCTGTAATCGGTGTACCGGGCGGCAATCTTATCAAACTCTTCCCTTGCGTACTGCTGCCAGAACAGATCTCTGTCCTGAGGCTGATCGTAGGGCCCCTGCATCGGCTTCTGCATGCACTCCCGGAGCGAAGCCGGTTTCAGAATCAGGTACTCTTCGCATTCCTTCAAATACCGGGCGCCTCTCTCATTATTTGTGAGAATCAGGGATACCCCTTTTTCATCCCTGAATCCCGGTACCGCCTGCTCATCTGCCCAAAAGTCGGCGATTGTGATGTCTCCGGGATGGTGGACGCTCTTATAGGGACACTTAAAACAGGCCGGCCGAATGATCCGATGACTGTAAAACAATCTCGGAAAGACCAGGCTGTTCACCCTCTTTCCGTTTTTGAACCTGATACTGACTACATGGGACTTCCACCCGTATCGCTCCTTGTTCCGGCACAACACTCTGTCCGGCTCCGCCCCGATTTTTGAGCTCTCCCAGGAAAGATAATCGGACCAGACAAGAGGACTCGGGACGCCGTGGCAGATAATATCCACACAGACAAGATTCTCTGTACGGGCGTTTCCTCTCTGACTGAGAAAGCGCTTTAAACCTGCCGCCTGGCATGAAGTGCCTGAGAAGAGAACTCTTTTGCCGTCAACAAGGTCCTTCTCCACTTGCAGGAACACTTCTCCCATATTGCTCTGGACATACTTGGAGTTTCGGATCCTGTCGCGCTGTTCTGAATTCTCCGCCCGGATGTGCACAGCTGTAAAATTTTCGTCGAAAGCACAGCCATAGATAATCCCGTTCATCTTCAGCATATGCTCCGAGAGTGCCGCGAAAGCGCCCCCTGACTGGGATTTCATTCTCTCCCCATCATCAGAGTGCTTGGCCGCATAAACGCCCGGAAATCCCTTTTGCTCCGCCTCCGCGGCCGCTGTACCCTGTTTTTGATAAGTCTTCTCTTCCGAGTCCGCTTTAAACGCGCAGACTCTTTCGCACAAAAGGCATCCTACGCACCTTTCGCGATCGATCAGCGGATACAGAAAGCCCTCTTCATCGGGTTCCATGCGGATTGCACCGGTTGGACAAACACAGGCGCAGGCGCTGCATCCGCAGCAGCTCATCCTGTCCTCATTCAGAGCAGGATGGCAGGGTTCCTCTCTAGTCCGTTTCTCTGTCATTTCCAAATACTATCCTCTGTTTTTCCCGGTTTTGCTTTCCGTACTGCATTCTCTCTCCGATGTTCCTCACTCCTGTCTCCCGGCCGCCGCAAAATCAGCAGCCGCGCCTTTTTTTGTTTAAATAGGCAGTTCCTTTTTTTACCACTGCTCTGACAAAAGAGCGGTTGATCGCGAAGAAGACAATGCATCCGAGGACCATATTGAGCAGATTCAGGGTAAGATTTTGCTGAAAGCACAAAATGCTCTCAACGACCATAATGGCGAGTATGATCAGCATATGCTTCACTTTATAGGTGACTTTTACCATGCGCTGCACATCAATGCTTCTGTATATAAAAAGCATCAGATAGCTGATCATCGTGGACCCGGAAGCCGCATAAAGGCCGATCCGGCGAATCAGGACAACATCTACAATCAGATTGCAGGCCGCTGCCGCCATCGTTGTAACGCCTACGCTCTTGGATTCCTTGTAGGCCACATAAATACCGCCAAGGAAAGTGGACATGCCGGAGAAGAACATGGCCACAAAAAGAATCGGGATCTGATTGTACGCTTCTGTGTAGTCGCCGCGGATCAGGAGTTTGAACAGGATCGGCGTCGCCGCGATCAGAAGGCCGAAGAAACCCGCCATCAGGTCGAACATCGTCCCGAACATGTGGGAATAGTACTCGCCGGCGTCCCGATCTTTGGACACCACCGTCGCGTTCTCCTGCCATGCGAGCGTGAAGGTGTTCTGGGCGACGGTCAAAAGTCCGGGGATCTTGTTGGCGACCGCGTAGATCGCATTCATTTCAACGCCCATAAAGAAGGTGACTACAAACCTGTCTGATGCGCGCATGACCCAGGCTGACATGCTGTTGGGCACCATCGGCCAGGAATACCGCAGCATCTCAACGAGCTTTGACCGGCTGAAATAGCCGGGCTGCACATAGCGATAGACTTTGGCCCGCAGAATCAGGTAAAAGAGTGAGAACACGGTGGACATCAGGAGCGCGATGACCGTTCCCTTCAGTCCTGCTCTCATGTAATAGACGCAGACCACGGCGAAGATCATCTTGCCCAGTGCCGACACGATCGCGCTGATGGAGTACTCCATATTCTCGTTCAGTCCCCTGCACACCTGTCTCGCCGCGTTGGCGAAAATATCCGCCAGAAAATACAGGCAGATCAGGATCCTGATCGAGCTGCTCGTGCGCCCCATGCAGAAATACAAAAGGACCAGAGAGATCAGGGAGGCAGGTACAATAAACGCCGTAATGGTCGTGACGATTTCCTTTACCTTCTCCTCGTCACCCCGCACATCGATCAGAAATCGAAAAGCGGCCGCCTGGATCTGCAGCGTCACCGTCGGCAGAAACAGGGACTCCAGGACCGTGATCAGGTCGTAAGTTCCCATCTCCGTCTGGGTCAGATACCCTGTGAGGATCGGGAGCGTTACGAACGACGCCAGCCTTGGCAAAAAAGTGCCGATCGACAGTATGAGTGTATTTTTAGCCAGTTTTCCTTCTCGACTCATGCACAAACGATTCCTTACTGATCCCGCTCAAGCTCATCGGCCCTCGCCGCAATCAGCCTTATATACGCAAGAGATCTTTCCCGCATGGCGCCCAGCAGCCGGTCCGGTTCCTCCCAGTCCGTGCAGAACCGGTAGTCCTCCTCGCTGTTTTTGAGGATACACTGCTGCAAACCGCAGTCTGCCAGAAGATCTCTGCTCCTTACATTGAATTTTTTGACGGTTTCCAGTTCCACTTTAAACTTCCTGTGGAAAATGATGGAAAACGCCGTTCCGTGAAATGAATTTGTGAACACGTACTCGGCGCCCGCGAACAGGCCGACGAACTCCTCCGGCGTCCTGTACCTTGCGCGCTCGATGTCGCGGTTGTTCTTGTACTCATTGTTGAGATAGAGGATCGGCACGCCGGTCCTCTCCGACAGCTTTCTCGCCGCCTTCAAAAGATTGATATCCCCGTCTACGGTATAGACGAGAATATAGGGCTCGCTTCGGTCCGCGGGCGTCAGAAACGCCTCCCACTTCTCCTTTCCGAGGATCAGAGTGGGATCCAGGTCCGCCCTCGCCTTGTATCCGATTGACTCGATGAGCCCCGTCGCCCTGCTCTCCCGCAGAGAGATGCACTGCATGCCCGAGAGCCATTCCCTGTAAAGATCCTTCGTTCCTTCCGGGAAGCTGTCAAAGCCCAGGCTGCAGGCATAAGAATAGCGCTGACAGTCATCGGCGAAAGTGAGCATGTAGGTGGGGTCCATGCCGGACAGCTTATTGTTCCAGACCTGGTCCGAGCCCGCCACGAACAGTACATAGTCGCCTTTACGTCTCTGCAGTTCCTCCGCGTCTGCCGGTTCGGATATCTTAAGCCGGTTCTTTCGAAAGGCACCGAACAGGGAATCCTTTTTCATGGCGACACAGCAGCGGAACAGGACTACGGGAAATTTATGCCGCTTGAACATTCCCCAAGGCCTGTGTCCCTCTTCCACGGTCCGGCAGCGGTAATCTACGATGACCGCCTCCCTGCCGCAGTCGTCAAACACATTCTGCAGAGCATATGCCTGCAGGACTGCCCCGTAATTAGATGCTCTGTGAAAAGTCAAAATACCGATTGGTTTCATATATTTCTCTCGTTTGTCCGGATTCTGCGGCCGCTCACTTTTCGTAGGAGCATTTGTCCGGAAGCAGCCTGTCAAAGGCTGCAAGGAGTTCCTTGCGCGCCCACTTGAAGTCTTCCTCGGAGTCGATCTCGTCCGCGTCATTGAGACAGAGCATCGCGTATTTGCCGCTCGTCACATAGTCGCAGAGCTTTCTGACATTCTCCCTGTCGGATGTGATATTGAAGTGTCCGCCGAGATGATCCAGCTTTTCCGGGACAAAATTCCCGCTGACCATCTGCCAGTAGCGGAACATGAACTGATTGACGTCCCTCACGTCCCGGAAGCGGTGCCTGCACGTGTCGTCCAGTCTCTCCCCGTTGAGCTTCCAGATCGTATCCATGGTGCTCTTCAGGATCGGCACCGGAAGGTGCTCGTTCTTGAAGCCGGGGAACATCTTGAACTGGCTGCAGTAAAGGTTCTCCAGCACTGTTTTAACCCCGTTTCGGCGCACCGAGAACCACTTGTCCTTGTGCTCTCTCAGCACCTGATGCATATCAAAGTGCTCGTTGATCACTTCCGTGGAATTGAGGTAGATGTGCGGCATGATCGCGCCGATCTTCCCGGGCCTGATCGCGTGCATCCTCGCCTGGTGCACGGGCAGCCCGTCCCTGTAGAACAGTTCCCTGGGAATGTCCCTGCAGATAAATGTGTCGTCGTTAAAATAGACAAAGTGCTCCGACAGTCCCTCGATCCGGTTGATATTGAGCTCAATGGGGTGGGAGCTGAAGGTGGGAAGATATTCCTCCGGGATGTAGTCGGAATGCTTTACGTGAACCAGCTTCTCCGCGTCCAGGTTCAGCCAGGACGGAACATGTCCGCAGGTCACGAAATAGATCTTGTTGACCCAGGGGGCAAACTTCTCCACGGCGCGAAACCAATAGGGGAGCAGCATCCAGTCCCTGTATCTCGCCTCGCTCTCATCGATCAGGAATTTCTTCTCGGGCGCGTATTTATTTCTCTGCGCCCTCCACTCCGGATCGCTGTCGTCCACCCACAGAAGGACGAAATCAATCGGAAAATCCTGCTTCGTTGTCTTGCTCATGTCTACCTCTCATTCCGGATCCGGAGCGTCGAAAAAGTCACTTCTGTCCCAGGATCTCCATGGTTCTGCGGATCCCGCTCTCGATGTCATAGGCCGGCTTCCAGCCCAGTGCCCGGAGCTTGGCTCCGTCCAGCCTCGCCTTGGTCGCCTTGCTGTAACCCTGCGCCTCCACAGCGTCCGGGATCTCAAAGACCACTTTCCTGCCCGCGTTCTGCGCGATCAGTGCGGCCAGGTCTTTCAGCTGCAGGTCCGACGCCTCGTCCGCGATATTGTAGGCCTCTCCGCTCTTTCCGAGCAGCAGGACCGTCAGAAGGCCGCTCACCGCGTCCGCCACATACGTGTAGCTGTAATACTGTGTGCCCGCCGACTTGAGGACGATGTCTTCTCCCGCAATGCCCTTGCGGATGAACTGGCTGATCGCCTTGGTGTCGGACATCAGCATAGTCGGCCCGTAAGAGCGCGTCAGCCTCGGAATGCAGACGTCGATCCCCTTTTGTTTCATGTAGGCCTGGCAGAGGGATTCGCCGCACCGCTTGCTCTCCGGATACCCGGCCCGCAGCGTATTGCTGTCGATATAGCCGCAGTAATCCTCACTGAACAGTTCCACGTCGCCGCGGTTCTCCCCGTAGATCTCGTTGGAAGAGGCGAACGCGAACCGCTCTGCCCCGTGCGCGCAGGCAAATTCCAGCATATTCTGAAGGCCGATGATATTGGTCGTGATCGTTCCGATCGGGTCTGTCGAATACTGCATGGGATGCGTGTTGGACGCAAGGTGCAGCACAAAATCCACCTTGGCGAGATCATCCCTGGCAAAAGGTTTATTGATGTCGCAGGGAATGAACGAAAACAGCGGATCGTCAAAGCGCCCTTCAAATCTGGCCCTGGCCTTCTCTTCGCTGCGCCCCAGCGCGTAGACGCGGCAGTTCATGCCTTCCCGCTCGTTTCTCTCCATGATGACGTCGACCAGGAAACTTCCGATCATCCCCGTCGCGCCCGAGAGCAGGACCGCCTTGCCCGAGAGCTTCTCCCAGGGCAGATCCAGCTGCGCGGTCCGCCTGACGTCTTCCCTGTAATACGCGTTTGTATATAAACTCATAGCTTTCCTTTTACTTAAGCCAGTTGTCTTGTTCCGACTTCAGGTAGGCCTTGAACATCTCCAGGTCATCCTTGGTCGTCAGCTTAATGTTCTTTTCGGAACCGGCGGCAAAATAGAGTCTCTCCCCCAGTTCCACCATCATCGTGTTGGTGTAGGAAGAGCCGTAGATCCCGATCTCCTTCTCGAAAGCCTCGTGATAGGCCCAGTCCAGCTTTCCGAACTTGTAGGCCTGCGGCGTCGATACTCTGCGCAGCGTCTCGCGCGGGATATACTTGACAGTGCTGATCTCGTCATCGACGATAAATATCTGCTCATTGTAAGGAAGAGAAGTTACGGCGTTGCCGTACTTCCTGCACTTGACGATGACGTCGGAGAGAACAGTCGCGTCCACCAGGGGACGGATGCCGTCGTGCACGATGATGATATCGTCGTCGCTGCACTTCCCTTCGAGGTTGTAGACGCCGTTTCGGATGGATTCCTGACCGGAATTTCCGCCGGACACGATCCATTTGAGCTTGTCAATATTGAACTGCCTGGCGTAAGCCCAGACAATATCGTGCCAGCCGTCGATACAGACCACCTCGATGGCGTCGATCTCGGGGTGCTTCTGAAAGCCCTCCAGCGTGTATATAAGAACCGGTTTGTCATAGACGTTGATGAACTGCTTGGGGATATCCTGTCCCATCCGGTGGCCGGTCCCGCCCGCGATGATGATTGCGATATTCATAGTGTTTTCCTTATCTTCTTTTATTTATCTTCTTTTAATACAGACCTCAGTGACATGATCATGACCGCTGTGTTGAACAGCAGATAGCACACAGTGTACAGGTCCAGAATATTCAGCAGGATTGCCACAAGGAGAAGGAGCTGCGCGCCGCCGGCACAGGACCGCAGGTTCAGGGCGATCGTCTTCACGAGCCCGTAATCTGCCTTGTCCATGACGTCCTTCACGGCTTCCTTGTCCATCATCGTAGTGACCGCCTTGTGCATGACCAGCCTGGGCAGAAGGTCCACGATCGCGATCAGCCCGCCGCAGATGATCAGCGCTTCCGCACTGATCAGTCCTCTGTCGATCAGCGGACCCTTGCTGTGCGCCGCCATGATCCCGGCGGCGAAGAACATCAGCGCCGAAGCGATATAACCTGCCATGGCGTCGTAGACGCTCCCCAGCTTCGAAAACTGCTTTTTATATCTCGCCACATTGCCGTCCACGCCGTCCAGCAGGTTCCACAGAAAGAACATGAGCCAGCTGGCGATCATTCCGGCCTTCGTTCTCGCCGCGCAGGCGGCCAGAAAGCCGAATACTGCGGGCACGATCGAGATGATCGAGATCGTGTTGGGGCTTATATTCGTATACAAAAAAGGAATTGTGAGCACATAGGAAAGCGGTCTTCCTATATAAAACGCAAATAAGTCATTCTTGGCCATGGCCTTCTTCTGAGGCGTCATGGACTTTTCTTCTATATCTTTAACAGTGATCATTATAATTCTTTCATTCGCAGCTGCCGGCCTTCAAAACCACATTTTCAGCCCGCAGTGCATGCCTCCCATGAATTCAAAGTTTAGTGTATAAGATTTCAGGCTATTTATCAAGGTGCGCCTTGCGGGCTGCGCGAAAGGCCGCACATACCTCTCCGCACGCGCGTGCATAAAGAATCGACGGAACACTCCGCCCGGACTATTTTGCCAAACAGACCGGGAACCCAGTGTTCCGCCGAGATCATTTACGCTATGGAAAATTGTTATTCGCTCTCTGCCTCTCTGCCGGCAAGACGCATGAACAGGTCTCTGTGCTCGCGCGCTGTCCTCTCCACATCAAACCGCTCCTTGACGATTTTCAGTCCGTTCTTAACGAGGTAATTTCTGAGCTCTTCGTCGTCACGAAGCCTGATGACCGCTTCCGCTGCCCCGTAGAAGTCTTCCCGTTCTACAAGGAGCCCGTTCACGCCGTCCTTGATGATCTCCGGGATTGCGTCCACATTGGCCGCCACGATCGGTTTACGGGTCAGCATGTACTCAGGGAGCACCAGGCCAAATCCTTCCCATCTGCTCATCAGCATGGCTACATCAAAGTTGCAGATGTAGTCAAAAGGATCATCGACCCACCCCGTGATCAGGAAAGAATCCATCAAGCCGTATTCCCTGACCAGTCTCTCCGTGTCCTTTCTGTTGAGTCCGTCGCCGACAATGACAAAAAACGCTTCGGGAACCCTCTTCTTGATCACCGAGGCGGCCTTGACAAAGATGTCCGGGGCCTTCTGCGTCGCGAGGCGTCCCACCATTCCCACGATGAACGCGCCTTCCGGGATATCCTGCATATCCGCAGGCTTGGTGTGAACGATGTTCTCTTCATCCAGATCGATGCCGTTGTAGATCACATTGAGTTTGGACGGATCGCAGATTCCGTGAGAGAGAGCCGAATTCTTCTCAAATTCCGAAATGCATACGATGCTGTCAGTAATCGGGGCGAGCATCTTCTCGACCATCACATAGGAGCGGATCAGGCTCTTGCTGGCGCCCTTCATATTGAAAGCCCAGCCATGCGCATTGTACAGGCATGCGTTTCTCTCTCCGTACCTGTTCCTGAGTCCGATATTCGCCATACGGCCGATCGCCCCCGCCTTGGAGCTGTGGCAGTAGACCACATCCGGCTTATACTTCTTAATCAGGTTCCTCACAGCCATGATGCTGCGAAAATCAAATTTCGCATTGATCGCGTGGTGCATGTCCCCGACATGTTCGACTTTGGAAACGATCTCCTCAAACTTGCCCGCGTCAAAAGAATCCGAACACACGAGAATATGCTCAAGCTGATCACTATAATTCTGTTTTAGCTTAGTCAATAACGCGACCATGTATCGTTCAACGCCTCCCGGCGCTTCCGCGATATGTAAAACACGTACTTTCTTCGCCACTAGCCTTCTCCTGTGTCACCGCACGGCTCCCGCGCTCATCCCCGCGCGTCGCCGCGACAAACTCCGTTACAAGTATATCACAAAAAACGTACAATTTCTGTAACTGCAATATTATAATACATTCTCAATGCTTTTTCTATTAATAATATGTATACTTTCCGGCTCTTTGTATCTATTTTTTTATTATTTTATACATATTCTCAATAACATTGAGCCGGAATTCGAATTCCTGCCTGTCCTTCTCGACCAACGTCGCCAGGATCAGCCCTGTGAACAGGGACAGAACACCTCCGAGCCCGATAAAGCCCGACACGATCAGAGTGGGGAACCTCGGCACCAGACCTGTCCTGGCATACTCTATGAAAATAGGAATGAACATGACCAGGGCCAGGATAAACAAAATCATACTGAGTCCGCCAAAAAAGCTCATAGGCTTATAGTTCTTATAGAGCCGGAAGATCGTTCTCAGCACCTTGAATCCGTCCGAATAAGTATCCAGCTTGGACTCGCTCCCCTCGGGGCGGTCCCTGTACTCGATGATGACATTTTCGATCCGCATATTCTTATCGACGGCGTGGATCGTCATCTCCGTCTCGATCTCAAATCCCTTGGACAGGACCGGAAAGCTCTTGACGAACAGATAGCTGAAGGCTCTGTACCCCGTCATGATGTCTCTGATATTCGTATCAAAGAGCCGGTTGATGCTGCTCCTCACAAGAGTGTTGCCAAAGTTATGGAAGGGTCTCTTATTTTCCTCAAAATAGGTCGAGGACAGCCTGTCTCCCACAACCATATCCGTCTTTTTCTCCAGGACCAGATCGGCCATCTGTCTGCCGTACTCCGCCGGATAGGTGTCGTCTCCGTCCACCATGATATAGCAGTCCGCGTCGATCTCTCTGAACATTCTGCGGATCACATTTCCTTTTCCCTGCTGATACTCGTGTCTTACTACCGCTCCCGCTTCCTCCGCGATCTTCGCTGTTTCGTCACTCGAATTATTGTCATAGACATAGATGACAGCTTCCGGGATAGACTTTTTCCAGTCCGTTACCACTTTTTTAATTGTCTTCGACTCATTGTAGCAAGGAATCAATACTGCTATCTTGTCCAATGTTAGCTCCTGTGTTGATTTGTCTGCCGGCGGCGTCCGTCTGTACGCATGTGTGCGTTATCTCAATTCGTCAATATACTTGCCGTTCAGGACGTCCATCAGATACTGGCCGTACTGGTTCTTCTTCATTACTTCATAAGTCCTGAGCACGTCCTCCCTGGTGATCCACCCGTTCAGATAGCCGATCTCCTCAAGACACGCGATCTTTCTGTGCTGGTGCTGCTCCACGGTCTTGACGAAATTGGTCGCGTCCACAAGACTCTCGTGGGTCCCGGTGTCGAGCCAGGTAAAGCCCTGCCCCAGCAGTTCCACATGCAGCCGGTTGTCCTCAAGATAGATCCGGTTGAGATCCGTGATCTCATACTCGCCTCTCGCCGAAGGCTTCAGGGACTTCGCGTACTCCACGACATTGCGGTCGTAGAAATACAGCCCGGTCACGCAATAATTGCTCTTGGGGTGCTCCGGCTTCTCCTCGATGCTTACGGCCTTTCCGTCTTTATCGAATTCCACGATACCGAATCTCTCGGGGTCGTCCACATAGTAGCCGAAAATCGTGGCCCCGTCGCCGCTCTCCGCGCTCTCGACGGCCGCCCTGAGCCTCTTCTTGAGGCCGTGCCCCGCGAAAATATTGTCCCCCAGCACCATGGCCACCGCGTCATCACCAATAAACTGCTCGCCGATCATAAAGGCCTGTGCCAATCCGTCCGGACTGGGCTGCGCCTTATAGGAGAGCTTAATGCCGAACTGATGCCCGTTTCCGAGCAGAAGCTCAAAGCGCGGCAGGTCCTGGGGCGTAGAGATGATCAGAATATCCCTGATGCCCGCGTTCATCAGCACGGACAGCGGATAGTAGATCATCGGTTTATCAAAAATAGGCAGAAGCTGTTTGGATGTCACCATTGTCAGCGGATATAATCTGGTGCCTGAACCTCCGGCCAACACAATCCCCTTCATAAGATTCTCCCTTCTGTGCTCATATCAATCCAAACTATATTATAAAGAATCTTATTTCATAAGGCAAGTAAGAGCCGCCGGCCTCCCTCCCTGAATCAAAAAGCCGCAGGTCTCCCTCCCTGAATCAGGGCCTGAGACTCTGCGGCTCTTTTTCTTTTCCGTTCTCTTCTGTTCTCTTTCGATCTCTTCCGTTATCTCACTGTGCTATCCGAAGATGCAGTACACGATTAACACCAGCACCACATACGCTGCGCAGGGCAAAATATTCATCGAAATGATCTTTCCCTCATTCCCCGTCGCTTCCGTCGTAGAGGAGACGGCGACGACATTGTGGATGCAGATCATATTTCCGATCGCGCCGCCTGCCATCTGCAGGGCGATTATAGAAGCGGCCGGGAAGCCCAGGATCTGCGCTGTCTGGAATTCCAGCGGTCCGAACATGACGCCGGACACCGTGCAGGAGCCGGAGACGAAGGCGCCGAAGACGCCCAGCGGCGGAACGATGAAGGGGAAGGCCTTTCCGATGCTGGCCACGATCGTTGTACTGATCTGTGTGATCATTCCGTCCAGACCGGAGTGGTTGAGACCGCTTCCCAGCATGATCTGCACCATCGCGATGCCGCTCACAAGGGCCATGGCGATGGTCAGGACCTGTTTGCCCGTCGCGCCAAAGACATGCTCCACATCCTCTTTGCTCAGATTCTTCCGGTTTGCGATCATGGTTCCGATCGCCACCAGGATGAACGGCGTAAGACCGGGATTGTAGATCAGTGCGAAGTCATAGTTGAGGCCCTCTACGCCCAGAATATTTTGCACGTGAATGGCCACCGAATTGAGGAGCGCCCTGAGCCCGAAAGCTGGGATACGTGTGAGGAGCAGCGCCACCGCGATGATCAGGTAAGGGAGCCAGGCCTTGAACAGTTTCCTGCGGCTTACGGTTCCGAAGATCTCCTTGGGCATGATCACTTCGTCGTGCTCCTTATCGTAGAAATACCAGACATGCCTGGGCACGAGCACCTTGGCGCGGGCCGCCAGCACTGTCACCACCAGGCCGACGCAGGCGCTTATGATCGACGCGAATTCCGGTCCCAGGTAAGTTCCCAGGAAATAATAAGGGATTACGAAGGAGCAGGATGCCATCAGACAGAAGGGTATCATCTCCACGATACTCTTTACCCTTCTTCCCGTCGAATAGAACATGACCAGCGTCACCACCAGCAGGATCGGCACGATAAAACCGGCCAGCCCCAGATACAGGACCGTCTTGTGCGTCACATTCGCGGTAAACTGATCCAGTGGGATGCCCAGCTGCTCTGTGACCGCGCTGGACAGGTTGGTCATATTGGTCAGCATAGGCGTTCCTACCGCCGCGAAGGGCACCGGCGTGCTGTTTGAGATCAGGGCCACCGAGCAGGCCGCCACGGGCGGAAAGCCAAGGCCTACCAGCAGAGGGGCCGCCAGCGCTGCGGGCGTGCCGTACCCTGCCGCGCCTTCGATAAAGGCGCCGAACATATACGCGATGATGATGGCCTGGATCCTGGGATCCGGCGTGATCTTCTGGAATCCGTCATTGATGACCTGCATGATCCCCGTCTGCTTGAGCGTATTGAGCAGCAGGATCGCGCCGCTTATGATCAGCAGCAGGTCCAGCGACTTGAGCGCGCCGTAGACAAAATAGGCCAGCACCGTATGGAAATCCATCTTCCAGACCGTCAGCACAAGTATGATCGTGGCGATCAGCGAGATGATCAGCGATTTACCCGATGAGAACTTGAATCCCACCATCAGCACCAGAGCCAGCAAAAAAGGAACAGCTGCAAGTAATGCGTAAAACATGATTCTCTCCAATCTGCCGCCTGCCCGGCGGCTTTCTTCCGGTTATGCCTCCTATGAGGCCGCCTTCCGGCTATGCCTCCTGCGAGGCCGCCTTCCGGCTATGCCTCCTGCGAGGCTTTCTTTATTACCACCTAATGAATATTCAACACATGGGGTATTATGAATCATTCCTGATCCGAACTCAATTGCCAGTTTGATGGCCCCTGTGGATAATTCCACAAACCGGAATGAATTGGGGAGAAACGATAATCCGTTCACATGAAAATGACGCATTGAGAAATGAAGTACAGAAATGGCGGCGCTTTTTGGCCGGGCCCATCCTTCCCTGGACAAAAAAGGGCGGCCGCCCTAAGACTAATTCTTAGAGCGACCGCCCATTGGAAACTGTATTATATCAGCTTAATTCCTCATCAATACAGCTTTCCTGCTTTCCTCTTCTTATAATTATTCAGGAACCTGACAAACAGTCCAACGCAGATCAGCGCAACAATCGCATCCACCACATACATGATAACTTTCCACTTAGCCATGCCCGTGTTCAGGTTAGCGGGATCGTACTGACGGCTGTTGGCGACGACGTAGAGGATGTTCTTGGCAGCCTCACGCATAGCCTGCTGCGCACCGTTGGTCTCACGGAACTGCACGTCATTGGTTGCTGTAGGATAGTTGACCAGCATCAGGTCCGTGCCGTTGCGGATTGCCTGGTCAGCGCTCATGTAACCGTAAACGCCGAAGTAGTCGGTCTCAACAAATCCCTTGAAGCCCCACTCGTCGCGAAGGACGGTCTTGCACAGGGAAGCGCTGCCGCCTGCCCAGCGGTTGCCGATGTAGTTGAAGGAAGACATAACTGCCAGGCAGCCTGCATCCTTAACGCACTTCTCGAAAGGCTTGAGGTAGATCTCGCGGATCGCCTGCTCATTGGACCATGTGCAGATCATATCGCAGCGGTTGCCTTCCTGATCGTTCAGTGCAAAGTGCTTCATGTAAGCGTAAACGCCGTTGTCCTGGGAACCCTTGACAGCATTTGCCGCAATGTATCCGGAGAGGACCGGATCCTCGGAATAATACTCGAAGTTACGTCCTGCGAAAGCAGTTCTGTGGTTGTTCATAGCAGGAGCATACCAGCCGGAGACATCCATCTCGTTGGCCATCTTGCCGATGCTCTCGCCGAATCTGTAAGCCAGATCCTTGTTCCAGGTAGCTGCAATGGTAACGCCTACAGGGAAACCGATGGAGCCTACGCCTGTGAAGTTGTTGTTGATGGAAGCAGGGCCGTCGCAGTCGTTCGTGCGGACCTTGCCGATGCTGTCTACAGAATTCGTCTGATATCCGCCCAGGGAGATCACGGCGTTCATGTCATCGAGAGTCATCTCGTCCATCAGCTGATCCCACTTGGGATCGTCCTTCTCAAGACCGCGCATGTCGACCAGCTTGAGGCCGTTGGAAGCGCCGGTTGTGATCGCTTCCGCATTAGGATCTTCGTCTGCTGCGGTCGCTTCTGCCGTCAGGTAGTTGCTGATGTTGTAGAAAGTAGCCTTTGCATCGGCGGGCATCTCCGTGCTCGCAGGTGCAGCGGTTGCGGCTGCATAGTTGGCGAACTTGTCTGCACGGGACAGATAAGTGACATTGCCTGCCGCGTAGTCAAACTGGTTGGTCGCTGTGATCAGGTCGCTTCCGCGCTTATTGTCGCCGTTGTAGGTCTCTGTTGCCGCGACCTTGTAGATCTTGGAATCCAGCTTGGTGTGAGAGTCGGAGTTGATGGAGATCTCATAATCGCCCGCCTCGAGGACATAGCCCTTGGCGTTCTTGTCATCATAAGACATCAGCTCTTCTTTGCTGATCGTAATATTTACGGTCTCTGTCGCGCCGGGCTCGAGCATTCCGGTCTTCTCGAACTGCACGAGGTTTGCGCTTGCCTTCTCAATGCCGCCGTTTGTGTACGGAGGATTGGAGTAAACTTCCACAACATCTTTGCCGGCCACAGTACCGGTATTGGTAACGTCGACCGTGAAGGAGATGGAATCGCCGTCATCCTTGATCTCGCTCATCTTCTGCGTAAAGGTCGTATAGGACAGACCGTAGCCGAAAGGATACTGAACAACATCATCATAATTGATGAGGCCTTCCACGGCTGCTGTCTCGTAGAAACGATAGCCTACATAGATACCTTCCACGTAGTTTACGAAGGAAGGAATCGCAGTTGACTCCTGGCCGGTGAAACCGACGGAGGTGTACTTGAACTCGTCCATATTGGTGTAGTTGAAGTCACCGAAGTTGTTCCACCAAGGTGTGCTCTTGAGGTCATAGACCAGGGTATCAACAGTCTTGGCGGAAGGATTGACCTTACCGGATACGACTTCGCCCAGAGCGGTCATGCCGATGTGCCCGCCGGGAGCTGCCCAGATGAGACCCTTGATCTGAGGGTATTCTTTGACAAATCCGAATTCAAACGCGTTGGAACCGTTGTAGACAACGATGACGTTCTCGAAATTCTGGCAGACCAGAGCGACCATCTCTTTCTCGCGGTTGTTGAGCATCAGATAGTGATCGCCCGCGTTCCAGTCGTTGCCCTCGTTGAGGGTGTCGTCATAAGTTGCCGCCCTGTAAGTTGTTCCGTCCTGATAAGTGCCGTCGATGATCGCCTGCACATCGTTCGGAAGGTCCGCGCCTTCTCCGCCGGGACGGGAGATCACGATCATGGCCGTGTCGGAGAATGCCTTCGCGTTAGACATCATCTCGTCGGTGTATTTGCTGACATTGGGCTCGGGCAGAGTCCAGTCCTGCGCCCACATACCGCAGACCGGGCGATCCGGCTTGTAAGTGGTGTAGAAATCGCTCAGCTCGGTGTTGGTCTCAATGCCCGCGTCGTTCAGGCTGTTCAGAAGGCTGACAGAGTCATAAGCCTCGTTCAGAGCGCCGGATCCGCCGCCGCCCAGCATGGGATTGGTGGAAGCCCAGCCGAAAACATTGAGCTTAGTGCCTTCTGCCAACGGCAGAATGCCCTTGTTCTCCAGAAGCATCGTGCCTTCTTCCGCGATCTCGATTGCCAGGGCAGAAGCCTCTGTGGAAGTCTCATCCGAGATCGTGCCGCTTCCGCTGACCAGATCCAGCATCGTGCTCATCGGGCCCGTGCAGATCATGTTCACGCAGATGCAGACGCCTGCGATCGCCGCGATCAGAGCCGTACCTCTGATGAAGCGCTTCTCCGGCCTTTTCATCTTCATAACCGCGAACATAACGATGATCGCCGCTATGATAATGATGCCGATTGCGATCAGGTAGGACCTGATCGAATTGATGACGTTAATAACGTCACTCATGTTGATAGATAACATACTCTTCCCTCCCTAAAAGTAAAGTTCAGTTACTCTGCTATTATAGCAAAACTGGCGGGCAGATTCCCGCCTTGTCATAAACTGTTCCGCAAACGGCATGAAACCACAAAGGGCTGTCAAAAGACAGTCCGCCTGCACTCTCCTGCCGCCCCGCGGACAGTCCCCACATCAGTCCACTGTAATAATATAGACAGCTTTAAAGGTCTCACCGGGCTGCGCGCACTGCTCCTCAAACTTTTCAGGCAGCTCGCCCGTAAATCCCATGTTGTCCACTCTTCCGATCCACGGCTCCAGGCAGATATACGGCGCGTCCGACTTGGGCTTGGACCACACGCCCACGGAAGGGAAGCCCTGGCAGTCGATGGTGACGTAAGGAGTCTTGTCGGGATAATGGATGGCCACCTTCTCCACCTGGCCGTGGTCGAAGATGTAAGCGTCCTTGTCAAAGAGGTCCATGGTCACGGGAAGGAATCCGCCGTCGAGGGCAAGCTTGTGGGGATGCTCCGCGTCCGCGGCCTCGGCCACAGGATCGATGTACACAAACTCCAGCTCATCTTTCCCCTCAAAATATACATAGTAATCATCCTTTTTAGTTCCGGGAAGAACGGGCACATTGAAGGCCGGATGCGCGCCGATGGAGAAATACAGCGGCTCGCTCGCGGAAGGATTTGTCACCTTCCACTCCACATAGACCTTGTTGCCCTCGATCCGGTGGGTGATCTCGAGCTCGAACTCGAAGGGATATTTTGCCAGCGTTGCCTCGTCGGACTTAAGAACATAGGTGATGGAATCTTCTGTCGTCCCGACCAATGTGAAGTCCATATCGCGTGCAAAGCCGTGCTGCCCCATGGGATAGCTGACGCCCTTGTAGCGGTACTGTCCGCCGCAGACCTTGCCCACAAACGGGAACAGGACCGGCGCGTGGCGGTTCCAGTATTTGGGATCCGCCTGCCAGACCACCTCGTGGCCCCGCTTCTTGTCATAGATACTGCACAGCTCGGCGCCGTGGTCGGCGACGGCGACTTTGATCCGGTCATTTTCGATGTATTGCATATTGTTTACCCCCCCCCTTTTGATGCCGGAGACTTCCTTACAGCCGCCTCCGCAATGTCAATTACTTATATAAGAATTGTAGCATAATCGAGGCCGTTTTGATGCCTTTTTCCCATTCTGATGCGTCGCCGTTGTGCCTTAGCTTCATTCTTATGCTGCCCGGTTCACTCCCCCATCTCCTCCAGGTACCCTCGCGCGTCCTTGATAAAGCTGGCGATGATCAGGACAATGACCATCCCGATGGGGAAAGCCGCTATGATGGACACCGTCTGCAGGTTGTTCATGGACCCCTCGCTGAAGATCAGCGCGATGGGCAGCATGATCAGCAAAATCGCCCAGAAGAGCTTCATCTGCCGGCTCGCCTCCTGCCCTTCCCGCAGCTCCTTGTAGCTGTACTGCGAGGCGACCAGCGTAATGGAGTCAAAGGACGTGGCGTAAAAAGCGATCATGGACGTGACCAGGATCACCAGAACCAGTCTCCACAGAGGCAGCGTCTTGATCACTTCGATCACGGTAGCGTAGAGGTCGCCTCCGCTCTGCGCAAAGAACCCCAGAACGTCGAAGGTGCCGTGCATCTGGAGGCCCAGCCCATAGTTGCCGAGAATGATAAAAGAGATAAGTGTTGACGCCACGCCGAATATATAGGTCCCCAGGATCACCTGCTTCACCGTGCGCCCGCGGCTGATGGAGCCCATGAAGAAGGGCGAAGCCACCGCCCAGACCATCCAGTAGGCCCAGAAGAAGATCGTCCAGTTCTGCGGAAAATTCGTCGTCCGCAGAGGGTCCGTCCAGGTGCTCAGCGCGATGAAATTCTGCATCATGTTGCCCAGCGCCGAGAATCCCGTCTCGATGATGTACACCGGCTGCCCGCCCAGCACCAGGACGTAAGCCAGCAGCGCGCCGAACAGCGCCATGCAGGCGTTGGCCAGCCAGGACACGCCCTTGATTCCCTTCATGACCGCGATCGTGTACACCAGACAAATCACCGCCAAAATAGCGATAGTCATAAACTTCGACCCCGGAATCCCGAAGAGCGTCGTCAGCGCCAGGGACAGAAGCGGCGTCGCCACGGAGAAGGTCGTCGCCGTCCCGGCGATCAGCGCGATCACCGCCAGGATATCGATAAGCTTACCCTGCCAGCGGTCTGTCTTTTCGCCCAGGATCGGACGGCAGGCCTCGGAATATTTTTGCTTGGTGCGCTTTCTCACGTGCAGCATAAAGCCAAAGCAGGCCGCCAGCATCGCGTAAAAGCTCCAGGGAATGAATCCCCAGTGAAAGAGCGGGTACGTGCTGGCCCAGTCCTGGATGGAACCCATGTCCGCGATGTGCGGCTCCTGCGCGTAGGAGATCCACTCGCAGAAGGAGTAGAACAGAATGTCCGCCGCCAGCCCGCAGGTAAAGACCATGGCACCCCAGATAAAAAACTTGTACTGCGGCTTCTCGCCGGGCTCTCCCAGCGTGATCTGTCCGATGGGCGAAAAACTCACCCACAGTGACACGATCAGAACGCCCAGCCCGATGGCCAGATAGTAGGTTCCCATCTCATTCCCCAGAAATCCCCTGATTGCGCTCAGAGCGCCGGTCGACCCTTCCGGGTCTATGATAAAGAAGAGACACAGCGCCAGTATCGCCGCGAAGGGATAAACAGTCGTCGCCGGGTCGATTCGTCTCTGGTCCATAATTACCTCCTAGCTCTATTTTTCTGATCTATGTTTTGTAAAGCGCTCACCTGTACGCCGGGTCCGCCGCCTTCAGTTCCTCCAGGCTGTCGATCTCCAGGCAGTCACTTTTTTGCATCGGACGGATCCCCAGCCTGTACTCATCAAAGTGACAGAACATGGGCACATCGTCCCAGTAGATCTGCCGGTTGCCGCGCTCCTCAAATTCCAGTTCCAGATGCCGGCGCAGCCGCGCGCCGTCTTCCGCCGACCAGCGGCTGATGCTGTACAGCTGCCAGCCCCGCTTCCCGCCGGTCCGCGAACACCCCGTCACGACGCCGGCCTCCACGGTCATCAGCCACTCCGTGGTCTCTTCGTCGGTCCAGACCGCGTTGTAGCCCGACCGCTCAAATTCCGGTGCGAGCACCTTCGGGTCATAGATGATCTGGTCCCCGTCCAGGATCATGCAGTCCTGCAGATGCTCTCTCGCCACATACAGCGACGAGATATTGTTGCATGTGTCATAATATGGGTTCTCGATCAGCGTCACCCCCGGAAATTCTTCCTTAAGCGGCTCGAACTGCTCCTTCAGATAGCCCACCACCACATAAATCTCATAGATCCCGTTGGCGTGCAGCGCTTCAATCACCGTCTCGATCATTCGCTTTCCTCTCACGCGGATCAGAGGCTTCGGGGTCTTCTCCGTCAGGGGATGCATGCGCTCCCCCTTTCCCGCCGCCATTATGATTGCTCGTTCTATTCTGTGCATTATGCCTCCTTTTGTGTCACGGGGACGTATCTCCTGACACATTTTGTGTCACGGGGACGTATCTCCTGACACATTTTGTGTCATGGGGACGTATCCGCTGACACATTTTGTGTCATGGGGACGTATCCGCTGACACATTCTGTGTCAGCAGATACGTCCCTGTGACACACCGAAATGTGTCAGCGGATACGTCCCTAATGACACACCAAAATGTGTCAGAAGATACGTCCCTGTGACACACTTAAAATGTGTCAGGAGAAACGTCCCCATGACACACCTTCCTTGGCGTATCGGTATTGCCGCAGCGAATACTCGCCGAATTCCACGCCCAGGCGCAGCTTGTACTCGCACCAGTTGCTCCACAGCAGGCCGCAGGCGGCGATATACGCGTAAATCTTGCGCACCACGTCCTCCGGCACCGCTTCGATGCCGCCTTCCTTTTCGAAGTAAAGCCCGATCAGCCGGTCCACCTGCTCCTTGTCGTACATACTGTAGATGCAAAACATAGCGATATCCACGTGCGGATCCTGCATCCCGGCGTACTCCCAGTCCGTCAGCTGCAGCTTTTCTTCCCCGTCCTCTCCTTTAAAGAAGAGGAAATTGTCGGGAACGGCGTCGATGTGAGTCAGGGTCCTCTCGGTAACCTGCGATTCGATGAACGGCTTCAGCGAGAACACCCGCTCCTTCACCGCCCCGTAGTCCCTGTACACCGACGGCCTGCCTTCCCGCAAGCCCTCATAAAACTCAATCTGCCCGAAAATATCGAATTCGTGCTCCACTTTCAGCCCCATCTCGTGAAAGCTCCGGAGCCTTCCCATGCAGCGCCGCAGGTCTTCGACCGAGTCCGCGTCGCACACCCGCACACCTTCGAGGTACCGCGTGATCTTATAGCCCGTCGCCGGGTCGATGTAAACCGGGTCGTCGCAGAGCCCCTTACCGGAGATTGCCTCGTAGACCGCCGCCTCCTGCCTTCGGTTGATCAGCTTGTCCGTCCCCTCGCCGGGCACCCGCATGATGTACTTGCCGCCGCGGCACGAAAATAGAAACGACCGATTGGTCATGCCCTTCTTGAGGACGGAGATCTCCGTGATCTCGTCTGTGCCGCAGTCAAAAGTCTGCGCGATCACATCCAGCACCTCCGACTGCAGCTGGCTCGATCCGCTGTCAAGTTCCCTCAGCTGCTCATAAGTGTTGATCTCCACGGCAAATCCGTCGGGAACTACCCTGGCGGGAACGATCATCCTGCCCTTTTCCCCTCCGGATTTTTCATAAACAGCCTTTTCGTACAGCGCTTCTTCCCAGAAATCGCCGTCATGTCCGCGAGCCGCGCACAGCTCCCGGATGCGGGCGGAGACCTTCTTCGCCGCGTCGCGGTCCAGATAGGCGATCCCGATCATGGCATTCCCGGCCTCTGCCGTGCGCTCGCCTGCGGCGCCCGGCCGCCGCCCGCCGACCGCGCCCGTCACCACCAGCTCCCTCTTTCGGTTCACGCGCACATCGCTGTCCGGATCTTCCCGGTCACTCACCATGTACCAGGAGTAGAGCTCATGGGCGCTGAACGGATTCGACCGGCACCAGATGTCGCAGGGAACAACATAGGTTCCCCCAAGTCTGTCCGCTACAAGATTCATGGAGAACAAGTTGTTCTTCGAAGAATAATCGCGGTTGACCACAAGCCGCACACCGAACTCATCGATCAGATACTCGAACTTCTCCTTCATGAAGCCGACCACAACTGTGATATCGGTAATCCCAGCCTCATGCAGCTGCCGGATCTGCCGCTCGATCAGCACTTCCCCTTTCACCTCCAGAAAGGCCTTGGGCGTCTCCAGATTGATGGGCACCATCCGCATGCCGAAACCGGCCGCCAGAATGACCGCATTCCGGGGACGCATCTCCTCGTCCAGCTTCCTTGCTTTTACGGTGGGACACATCGCGTCGTCCAGCCACCCCTCTTCCGCCAGATTCTTCAGCGAGCGGTTGACCACGCCCAGCGAGTGGCCGGACTCCTCGGACAGCGCGCGCTGGCTCACGAAAGGTCCTGCCAGCAATATTTTCATGATATCGCGTTCTTGAATGTTCACGAACACCTCCGAATTATAATTTTATGAACATACGGATACTATATACCAATCCGCCCGAGAGTGCAAGGCTCTGCCTCCCCAGAACTTTTTCCCAAAAGTCCCTTGACAATCCCTATGATACGAGTTATTGTCTTATTGTATTAACCGCTTAGTACACTAAGACAATGAGACAGGAACCTGAAACAATACAGCACAAAACGGAGGAAATCATGGCATGGAACTTTGACGGAAGCACCCCCATCTACCTCCAGATCGTAAATATTCTCAAGGGCGAGATCGCCGGCGGCGCCTATCCGCCGGGTTCGCGTCTCCCCTCTGTCCGCGATCTGGCGCTGGAAGCGGGCGTCAACCCCAACACAATGCAGAGAGCCCTGGCAGAGCTGGAGCGGAGCGGCCTCGTGAACGCTCAGCGTACGGCCGGACGCTTCATAACTGAGGACGCTCCTCATCTCACACAGCTGAGGTATTCTATGAGCGAACAGATCATTTCCGAGCTCGTCGAGAGGCTCCGCGCCCTCGGCCTGAGCGATGAACAGATCCCGGATGCGGTCCGTGCGTGGATCGAAAGAAACCACAGCGGGACAACTTAACGAAGGAGGAATTCTGAAAATGAGTATTCTTGAATGCAAGGCACTGTCGAAGAATTACGGCCGTGTACAAGCCCTGCAAAATATTGATCTTTCCCTCGACAGCGGCCGGATCGTCGGTCTTGTCGGCCCCAACGGAAGCGGAAAGACTACACTGATCAAACTCACCCAGCACCTTTTGACCCCCACTTCGGGCACCATCACCGTGGACGGCATGCTCCCCGGCCCGGAGACCAAAGCGATCGTCTCCTACCTGCCGGACCGCGACTTCCTTCCGCCGTGGATGAACCTGGACGGGCTCACCAGATTCTATCTGGACTTCTTCCCGGATTTCAATCCGGCCAAGTCCGCCGAGATGCTGGCCAACCTGGGCGTTCCGGACAAGATGCCCCTCGGAAACATGTCCAAGGGCACCCGCGAAAAGGTCCAGCTCATCTTTACGATGAGCAGAGAAGCCAAGGTGTACCTGCTTGACGAGCCGATCGCAGGCGTCGATCCGGCCACCAGAGAGTATATACTGCGCACTATTTTGACCAATTATTCTGAGGAGGCGCTGGTCCTGATCTCCACCCACCTGATCACGGATGTGGAACCGATCCTCGACGAAGTCGTCTTCCTGCAGAACGGAAGCCTTGCACTGCACGAGAACGCCGATGCGCTGCGCGAGAGAACCGGCATGAGCATCGACGGGTATTTCCGGGAGGTATACAGATGCTGGTAAAATTAATCGGATATGAGACAAAAGCATTCGGGCGCATCATGCTGCCGCTCTACGCGGCCATGCTGGGATTTGCGCTCATCACAGGGCTGAGCCTTCGCTTTATGCCCGAGAACTTCACGAGCGGCCTGCCGGGCGTACTGCTCTTCATGCTCTACGGCATCCTGATGATGTCCATCGTCGTCATGACCTGCGTGCTTTCCGTCACGCGCTTTTATAAGAACCTGCTCGGCGTGGAGGGCTACCTGATGTTCTCCCTCCCGACCGGAACGGGAACCTTGATCGCCTCCAAGGTCATCAGCGTGATCCTCTGGTCCGCCATGAGCACGGTCACCGCGGTCCTCGCCATTGTGCTCACCGTTCTGGGAGCCGGCGGAATCGGCCCGTTCCGTGAAGTCTTCCAGGCCATCACCAGCCCGGAATTCGTAGAGAACTTCCGGAACGGACTCGGTGCCACCGTCCTGTTCCTCTTGATGATGATCCTGGGCGCGGCCGCCTCGATCACACGCATCTATGCGGGTATCGCCATCGGCCATCAGTTCAGCGATCACCGGATCCTGATGAGCGTCGTGGCCCTGATCGGTTTCAACGTGATCGGGACAATCCTCGCCAACATCTGCGGGAGCCTCGGCGTATATTCCGGCCTCTTCGACTCCATTGAGCAGATCATTGAGTCCGACAGCATTCGGGCCCTCTACCTGGCGCAGGGCGGAAGCCTCCTCTTCCTCGCCGTGCAGATCGCCTTCTTCGGCGCGGTCACCTGGCTCCTTCTGGACAGAAGGCTCAACCTGGAATGAGGATAATATCTCCCTCAAAAAATAGATGAACACAAAATTTGCGGACGAAACCGTGCACAGACAGCAGGTTTCGTCCGCAAAATTTTAATTAGACAGATTCTTTCGTCTGTTCCGCTTAATACAGCCCGAAGGTGATTCCGCTGATAATCTTTTTAATAAAGGCAAGTTGCGTAGGGGTAAAGTACTCCCGATCCAGTTCTACAAACAATGCCGCACAGAACAGAATCGCAAAAATTGACAAAAGTGTGACCACAGAACTGAACTTCCGATTCGTGTCATTCGATTCTGTCCCTATGCCCGCCGCAGAGCCTTGCTTTGACTCCGCGTACATCATCCCTGCTGCGGCAAACAGCATCATGCCGAGCAGCCAGATCATATCTTCCTTGTACCTGGAGAGCAGGTAAGGCGACCAAATCACATCTGCGAGGATGATCACCGCGATTGTGACAACTCCTCCCCACATGAATAAATGCAATTTACTGGACTTTAGCCCGGCCTGCACTTTTTTTCTTGTAACGGCATAGATCCCTGTATTGTATACGGGATAAGAAACGAGAACTCCCGTCTCCACAATGTGAGGGAATTTTCTGACAAATTCCCCTGAAATCACCAGGAAATAACTCACACCATAACCCAGTTTCAGAACGTTGAATCTGGAAAGGAAACTGCCGTAAGAGCTCTGATCTGCCACTGTCAGCTGATAACTCTGGCCAAATTCGAAAGCGCTTTCAAATCGCACATAATTATAAGCCATCAGCAGTACTCCGATTATAATGTAGGGAGATGCTGCGGCTGCCAGTTTGAGAAACAACTTGGCGCTGAATTTGTGTTCCTGAAGAAAGACTGCCAGACAGGGGATTACCATCAGATTACCGAGTGCGATCGACGGCCGGCAGCCAAACGCCAGCGCGCCGAGAAGGGCCCCCACAAAAGCCAATAATATGGCTCTGTTCTCATCCTTCGTCCCCCAGACCGCCTTCACAAAGAAATAGACGCTCCAGACTTCCATGCAGATTCCGGCCGCGAAGGCAGTCATGTACATTGCAGGCTTTGCGATGCAGTGGATCGTTGCAGACAGGCACACTGCCGTTCCCAGCATCAGGTAGACCACAAAGGAGAGTTTCGGGAAAAACTTGCGCGACAAAAACCGGAAGAAGGCGAAAAGACCGACCATCGCCGCCCCTGTAAAAATCTGCGTCGCATGATAAGTGGTCAGGCTCAGTCCCGTGATCAGCCTGTAGGGAATAAAGAGCAGGAAAACAGGAACTATTCCGAAGTACATATAGTACTTTCCCTTATAAAAAGCGTGGTCCCAGTGGTACCTCACTCCCAGCTCTCTTCTGGCGTCCCTGTCGTAGGGGTTATCCATCTTCAACAGAAGAGGATCCACATCGTAGTCAAAATAGAGCCTGCCCTCCAACAGCGCATCCGCCATAAGCTCATATTGATTCTTATTTTTGATCGCGTATCGGTCAGGATCATTTGGCTTGTCGGAATATCCGTCCCGCAGCCCGGTTACGCCGTTCTTTTCTGCTTCCAGCTGTTCCATGAGCTGGCGCGTAGTCTCTCCGTTCCACATTGGGCACAGGGACATCAGAAAACAGCTCGATCCGATAAGCATGACCAGTACAAGTAAGGTCGTCGCGCTGCTTATGATATTCCATTTCTCCACTGTGGCACTCCAGATTCGCGAGCTCGGGCGCGCCAGCCATACCATTCCGGCGAGGACTCCCCAGAAAACAATACCCGCAAAAAATGCGCTCATCCGTTTATTTCCTCCCGACTCACCGCATCTGCAGATACCGGCATGCCGCCAGGGCCGCACTCGCGCCGTCCGCCACAGCCGTAGTCAGCTGGCGCACTCCCTTGCTGCGGCAGTCACCGGCCACGTAGATGCCGGGTGTCTTCGTCTCGCATCGCTCATCCGAGTCAAAATAGCCAAACCCGTTCAGGTCCGCCAGCTCCTTAAAGGGCTCGTTCTCCGGGATCAGTCCGATCGCCACAAAGAGTCCGTCGCAGGAAACGGTCTGGCGCGCGCCGGTCTTCTTATTCTCGATCACTACGCCGGTAAGCTCTCCGTCTGCCGTTTCAAATCCCGTGACTCCGACGCCGGTAAACGCCCTGACATTGGGTTTCGCAAACAGGACATCCTGGAGCTTCTGCTCGCCGGTGAAGAAATCCATATCCTGCAGCATGATGACCTCGCTGCACTTCTCGGACAGCAGGATGGCCTCCTGAAGCGCCGAATTGCCGCCGCCGGCCACGCACACGCGCCGCCCGGCGTAAAAGTCGCCGTCGCAGACCGCGCAGAACGAGATCCCCTCTCCTACCAGGTCCTCTTCACCTTCGAGTCCCAGCATGCGGTGCTTGACGCCCGTTGCCAGAATGACGGCGCCGCCCTCATATTCTCCGCCCTCTTCGGTGCGCACTATTTTGACATCGCCGCGGTCCTCCACGGAAATGACGTTCTCAAACTCAATCTCTGCGCCCTGGGCCAGGATCTGGTCCAGCATCTTCTCGGCGAACTCGTTGCCGCTCATCTGCAGCGTTCCCGGATAGTTCTCCACCTTGGGCGAGTGGGTGATCTGCCCGCCGAACCCGTTCTTCTCGATGACCAGCGCGCTCTTTCCGTTGCGCTGTGCGTAAAGTGCCGCCGTCATTCCCGCGGCGCCGCCGCCGACTACGATTATATCATGCATTTTCTTGCCTCCATTGTCCGTCATATTCAGCAAATAACGCCCGACAGTGATCCCACTGCCGGGCGCATGTTTTCTTATTGTCTTATTTGTGCATCAGCCATCCCTTGATGTCGGACACGCCGCGATACTTCTCAAAGGAATCTCCGTTGACCAGTACCAGGGTCGGCGCCTGCTTGATGCCGAACTTCTTAACCAGCTCTCTCTCCTCGTTGGCGTTGAGAGGCTCATACGCTACGCCCGCCTTGTCCAGGATCGCGCCCGCTGCCTTGCAGTTCGGGCAGGACGGAGTCTTGAAAAGGAGCGCTGTCACGGAGCCTTCCGGCTTGACCGCGAACTTCACGGACTCACCGGCCTGATTCTCGACGGGAGCCTCAGCCTTGGTCTCAACCGGAGTCTCTGCCACAGGTGCCTTAGCCTCTGCTACAGGTGCCTTAGCCTCTGCCGCGGGCTCATTTACAGAAGCAACCTGCTTCTCGCCTGCGATGATCGGCTCCATGGCGCCGCAGCAGCCGCGCTCGTTGATCGCTTCCATGACTGCTTCCGTGTTGTCGTCCGCTGCCGGAAGAGGTCCCACGTGCGTCAGATGGGAGTGACCGATATTGTAGACCTTTCTGTCCTTGTACTCCTGGGCCTTGCCGTCGTTCCAGTTCTGGACGGGGCGATAGTAACCCGTAATACGGCTGTAGACCTCTGTCTTCTGTCCGCAGATCGGGCAGGTGAACTGCTCGCCGGTCAGATAACCGTGGTCCTTGCAGACGGAATAAGTAGGAGACATTGTGTAGTAAGGAAGCTTATAGTTCTCGGCGATCTTGCGGACCAGGTTCGCAGCGGCCTTCCAGTCGGGCAGCTTCTCGCCCAGGAACGCGTGGAATACGGTACCGGATGTGTACAGGGTCTGCAGATCATCCTGGATATCCAGCGCGGAGAAAATATCTTCCGTGTAACCCACCGGCAGGTGAGAGGAATTCGTGTAATAGGGCTTCCCGTTCATGTTTGCCGTGATGATGTCCGGGAACTGCTCCTTGTCGTGAAGGGCGAATCTGTAAGTCGTGGACTCCGCGGGAGTTGCCTCGAGGTTGTACAGGTCGCCGTACTTCTCCTGGTAGTCGGACAGGCGCTCTCTCATGTGGTTGAGCACGTCGCGGGTAAACTTCTGGGTCTTGGGGCTCGTCATATCCGCGCGGAGCCACTTGGCGTTCAGACCGACTTCGTTCATACCGATCAGGCCGATGGTGGAGAAGTGGTTGCTGAAGGTTCCCAGGTATCTCTTCGTGTAAGGATACAGGCCGTTCTCGAGGAGTCTTGTGATGACGGTTCTCTTGGTCTTAAGGCTGCGGGCGGAGATGTCCATCAGCTCATCCAGTCTCTTGTAGAAGTCCTCCTCATCCGCCGCAAGGTAAGCGATGCGGGGCATGTTGATCGTGACAACGCCGATGGAACCTGTGGACTCGCCGGAGCCGAAGAAGCCGCCGGATTTCTTGCGCAGCTCTCTAAGGTCAAGGCGCAGTCTGCAGCACATGGAGCGGACATCGCTGGGCTCCATGTCGGAGTTGATGTAGTTGGAGAAATAAGGCGTGCCATATTTTGCCGTCATCTCGAAGAGAAGCTTGTTGTTCTCTGTCTCGTCCCAGTTGAAATCTCTTGTGATGGAATAAGTGGGGATCGGATACTGGAATCCTCTTCCGTTGGCGTCGCCTTCGATCATGATCTCGATGAAGGCCTTGTTCACCATATCCATTTCCTTCTGGCAGTCGCCGTAGGTGAAGTCCATCTCCTTGCCGCCGATGATCGCGGGAAGGTTCTTGAGGTCGTTCGGGACCGTCCAGTCCAGAGTGACGTTGGAAAAAGGCGCCTGCGTGCCCCATCTGCTGGGCGTGTTCACGCCGTAGATGAAGGACTGCACGCACTGCTTGACTTCCTTCTGGGTCAGGTTGTCAACCTTGACGAAAGGTGCCAGATAGGTGTCAAAAGAGGAAAACGCCTGCGCGCCTGCCCACTCGTTCTGCATGATTCCGAGGAAGTTTACCATCTGGTTGCACAGCGTGCTGAGGTGGTTAGCCGGGGAAGAAGTGATCTTGCCCGGTACGCCGCCCAGACCTTCCTGGATCAGCTGCTTCAGGCTCCAGCCTGCGCAGTAGCCGGTCAGCATGGACAGATCGTGCAGATGGATCGCGGCGCTGCGGTGCGCCTTGGCGATCTCGTCGTCATATACTTCACTCAGCCAGTAGTTGGCTGTGATCGCGCCGGAGTTGGAGAGGATCAGGCCGCCCACGGAATACGTGACAGTTGAATTCTCCTTCACGCGCCAGTCGTTGATCTTCAGATAGTTGTCTACCAGATCCTTGTAGTTGAGCAGTGCGGAACCGACATTGCGGACCTTCTCGCGCTGTCTGCGGTACAAAATATAGGCCTTGGCGACGTCCGCGTACCCGGACTCGGAGAGCACCTTCTCGACGCTGTCCTGGATGTCCTCGACTGCGATCACGCCGTCCCTGATCTTGGGCTCGAAATCGGAAGTAACATGAAGCGCGATCAGATCGATAATACTGGGATGATACTGCTTCTCAATCGCAACGAACGCCTTTGTGATCGCGTCGCTGATCTTGCTTATTGAAAAGTCAACTACCTGTCCGTCTCGTTTCGTAACCTGATACATAATAAAATCCCCCTCATGCGGTACTGTATTTCTCGTAAAAATCTTCCTGTGCCCGACGGCGTTCCGCCGCGAACATAAATACAGTACCACGAAGGGGACGGCTCGTCAATATCTTGTGGTAATTTAAGTTTTCTGTCAATATGTTGTATTTATTTAAAAATCCATGTTTTTTCCTGTCAATTCTGCCCTTTTCCTTTTATCGGAATATGCAATTATAATAAACAGAAAAGCTGCAATGCCTGCGGCTGAAATCAAATATCCGATGTTTTGATACGGCCTTATGTAGTGAAACCGGACATTATGTACGCCGGTCGGAACTACAACTCCGATATACCGCCCGTTCAGGCAATGTACTTCCGCCTTATCACCGTCAATATAAGCGTTCCAGCCTTTTGAAAAAGGAATGGCGAGACACAGGAGTTTATTTTCATCCGTTCTTATTTCGCCGCTGACCGTATCTGTACCAAACCGCACATTCTCAAGGGCCGTTTCCCTGAGCTTCACAGTCTTTTCAGCGTATTGACCCATCGGGACCGAATAAACAGTCAGTTTTTTAAATGTATACACACCTCGCGTCTGGAATGTTATGGTTACGGTATTAACGCCCTCTTCACTGTATCCGAGATTGACAATGAAATCGTGCCTGCCGCTTGAAAATGTCTCTTCCGGAGGTAAATAAGAAAATCTCTTTTTTGCTCCGCCGGCAGATTCGAAGAAAATCCCTGTGGAATTAACATAATCCCAATTCTTCTTTTCTTCTCTTATAGTTTTCTTTTCATTTTCTCAGAGCAGGTCCCAGTTTGTTTTATTGTACAGTCGCAGCGGATCTACAGTATTATCTCCGAAATACAAGTCATACTGCGGGGTCATTTGAAATTCCAACCCCTCAATCCCGACGTAAGTCTCGGCGTTCGCTCTTGCGTCCGGTAAGGTAATGACAGCTTTTGCATCATCCGAAGTTGTAATAAAGCCGTCCTCCGTCCGCGTTATCTCCGATCCTGTACATTCGATTTCATAAGGAATCGAATAATCCGGCCTCTTCTGTTCACTTAAGCGAATCCCTTCCGGCTCTGCGTCAACATAAGCGGCGTCAAGCTGTGCCTCCTGCTTTTGTACCGGATCATAAGAATCCCATACATCTTTAACAAAATACTGATCATAGCAATAAGTAATTGGCAAAGCATAGTCATTTTTGTAAAAAGAATAATAGTTTGAGGTGTATCCCTTAATCTTAGAGATCTGTTCTTCGCTCAGTTCCGCGACATCCAGCTCTCTTTTCAGCTTTTCCAGATTCTTCTCGACAGAAGGATCAACATTTTCTTTTCCGACCAGAGAAAACCCGTAAGGCATGCCGATGTTATTTTCATTGTTGACTGCATATAATTGCACAGAAGACAGTTCTACTAACGCCGTTCTGTCATCATATCCCTGATAATTGAAAAAACTCTGCTCCACCATGCCGAGTTCCGACCGGAAGCGATTCAGGTATGGATTTGATATAGACCAATAATACTGTGTACTGGATATATCATTCAGTATATTGGCATTAGTCGTCAGATTGCGGCCGGACATTCTGCTGTAAGGTTCTTCGGCATACGCCTTTATGGCATGCGCTTCATTGTTGATCAGATCACTCTCAATGCTGCTGTTTGATTTATATCTTGCTGCCCAATTGAGTGCACTCGGCGAAAACCTCCAATAGGCAAGAATAACAACATTTGCAGTCACGACCAGACATAGCAGCGCCTGCTTCCGTATTCGCGCATCCTCAGAATGCTCATTTTTGATAATGAGCAGTACCAGATAGAAAATTGGGATCACCGATAAACACGCGGGCGACCTTGATTTATCAAACATCATGCACACTGCGTAGTAGGCGGTGCTCAGTATTGCAAGCAATTTCCATTCCTTGTTTTTGACAGAAACAAGTTCATCCCATTCCCTGACAAGGATATACATACTCAATAATGAAAATGCCCATGACCAGCGATTTGCCATATAGGACATCCCGTTGAAGATCCGCCCGCCAATAGGAAAAAGGGTAATCGCAAGCCCGAGTAAAAACAGTGTTTTAAATAAACTGCCGCCTTTTTTGATGAACAGAAGGAATATTGCCAGTATAACCGGCACAGAAAAACCCAAACACAGCCAATACGGCGTGGTAAATGTCACAAAAGCTGACGGAAGTGTGCGGTAGTAGGACATCGGATAAAACCAATAAAACTTCTGGCTTAGTGATAACCTGCTGTCATTAATAAATATCATTAATACAGGTACTATTATTATGCCCGCCATACTGACGCCGATTACCGCCATTACTCCCAAGTTGATCAGTACTGCTAAGCCCTGCCTGATCTGGCTTCTATATAAAAAGCCGAGTCGAATCAGCGTATATACCACGGCCAGAATTACTATCATGTAAAAGAAATAGAAATTGCTGGCGGCAGAAATTGCGGCAGTAATAATAAAGAGAAATGGCTTCTCTTTTCTGATGATCTTTTCAATTCCCAAGATCATCAGTGGTAAATAAATCATCGGGTTTAGAAAATAAGGGTGCATGGCAGCAGCCATGCCCCAGCAGCTAAAGCAATAGCCTATGGAACCCGCCAGAATTCCGTACCTGTTTTGTTGTCCGGTCCCAAAGCAAAGAGCAGAAAATGCCACGCCGGAAAGATAGAGGCGCAGGATACAGGAAAAGGACAGGAAATAATGCATAAAACGTGTCGGTACCATCACCGTAAGCAAAGCAATGGGATCCCCCATCACATAATAATGCATAGTGCTGAGCACATCGCTGCCTTCTCCGATATAAAAATCGAAACTCGGAATCACTAATGAATGATCATGGATAAGATGTCTTACAATACTTCTGAGATACTTTCCATAATAAATCAGCGCTTTCAGATGCTGCGTCCATCCGTCGCCTTCAAGAACCAGTGACTGCCCTTCAAAGATGAACCATGAAAAGCAGAAAAGCGCAGTTACGCAAAAGGAGACCGAATAAAAGATATAATAGGAGCTCCTTTTTCCGTCTTCCGCCAATGCTTTCCTGATAAAACTCCGTACCATAATACTGCACCTGATGTTAACCTTATAAATAACTTACTGATACATATTTCCGTTAAGCCGTATAGGATTAAAACTGGAAATAAATAAACTCAGCGGCGTTATACCCCGGCCCATATACGCCAAAAATTAAAACGAACATGATTGATACATAATAAATCGCCCATCTGAGCGGAAGTTTTCTGCTGCAGATCCACTCCCGCACCCGGACATTCCGATATTTGAGGATATCTGAAACAACAAGTATGGCCATTGCGACAAGCAAAATAGCTGCTGTCGACCGGTCAAGTCCCATATTAATAAGGTTGTCGCTTCGTGCGATCCAGCCCGGCGTCCAGAACTTAACCATTCTCATGATAATTTTCAGACTCTTCTTAAAAGAATCGGCTCTGAAAAAAATCCAGCTGAAATCGATCAGTATAAATGTGATGATTGTTTTGTAACACTTGACCAGGGTACTGTTCTCGTCTATTTTCAGTTTCTGATAAATCCTTTTTCTTACCGGCATGAGATTCTCACCGATAACCTGAAAAATCCCGTTTATTCCACCCCAGGCGACAAAATGCCACTTAGCCCCGTGCCATAAGCCGCTCAGAAGAAACACCACCATGAGATTAAAGTGTTTCCTTCTCTTTCCTTTTCGGTTGCCGCCGAGCGGAATATACAGATAGTCCCTGAACCATGTCGAGAGCGAAATATGCCATCTTCTCCAGAACTCCGCCACACTCCTGGAGAAATATGGCGTATTGAAGTTTTCCATGATCCGGAATCCCATAACCTGCGCGGCGCCGATCGCGATATTCGAGTAACCGCCGAAATCACAATAAATCTGGAAAGCAAAACATACTGTCGCGATAATCAGCTGCGATCCTGTCCGGTCCTGATAATTGTTATAAACGCTGTCTACAACCATTGCCAGGTAGGAAGAAAGCACCACTTTCTGAAAATAGCCGAACAGCATGAGCAAAAGTCCTCTCTTCATGCGCTCAAAGCTGAAAGTATGCTTCTCATTGATCTGAACCAGCAGATTCTTGGAACGCTCAATGGGACCGGCCACTAATTGAGGGAAGAAACTCACAAAAAGCGCGTATTTAAAGAAGTTTCTCTCCGCATAAATGTCTTTCCGATAGACATCCATTGTATAGCTCAGTGCCTGAAACGTATAAAACGAAATACCTACCGGAAGAATTACGTCAAATGTCGGAGCAACCACCTGAATGTTGACCAGCGAGAGCAGACGCACCACGGCATCCGTCACAAAGCCAAAATACTTGAAAAAGAATAAAATTGACAAGTTGCTGGCAAAGGAAAGCGCTACAAAGACTTTCTTCCGGAACGTTCTGGCATGTTCATCGCTGATCTTATCACAGCCGTCAATCAGGATCCCCGACAGATACGTGATCGCTGTTGATGTGAGCATCAGCAGAGCATATTTGGGGTTCCAGCACATGTAAAAGAAATAACTGCACGCCAGCAGGTAAATGTAACGCACTCTGTGCGGGAGCACAAAGTAGAAAATACACACCAGCGGGAAAAATATCAAGAATTCTATTGAATTAAACAGCATGTGAGTGTTCCTCAGATTTTTCTGTTATCAAAATGCATCATGACCTGTAAAGCGGGCACCGGATTATACATCATTCATCATCTCGTCATCTTCTTCAGTTCCCGAATCTCCGTTAAACTCTTTAAGGTAGTCTTCGAAGTCCTTATCCCACTGACTATAAGATGCTTCTCCTTTATGCGACTTAAGTCCGTACCTGTCGACAAGAAAGTCTCCGATACATCTTGTTAACTTCTCTGCTCCATAAGTATTAAGATGCTGCGCATTGAACAGATCTTTACTGAAGTCTATTTTCGCCGCGCCGCTTTTTTGAAAGAACAGGTAAGGAACCTCATGTTCCGCGAGATAATCCTCCATGCCGATCGCCGTTCCAAGGGCCAGATTATACCAGTCTCTCTTTTCTCCGTCAGTGTCTGTAAACGGCGCTTCGAATACGACCAGTTCAATATTGTTTTCCCTGCACAGCGCCAGTATTTTTTCAAAATACTCCTTGGCCATATCGGGAATTTCCCTGGCATTAACATCCATTCCGGGATCCGAGTACGGCTCGCATGTGGTCGTCACGCGGGATCCTTTGAGATAGCGGCAATATCTGAAATCATACTCATTGAGATCATTCCACCGATTATGATACAGCAAAAAAGGGAAATAGTAGGATAACTGTTCCTTCCAAGGCAGATCCGATACGGCTTCGCGAAGCAGCGCCAGACGGGGTCCGCCCATACGCATCTCATCAGTAACCGAGCGGAGCGTATGTTCGTTGAGAAAAACCTTAGTAGTGATAAAATAGTAGCCTTCCAGAAGAACAACTTTCGGCTTCTGATATTTCAGTGCTTCTTCGAGCAGGTAATAAGAACAAACCATAGTCTGCGAAGGGCTTCCCATTATGTAAGAAGTAATGCCTTTCTCGTTCCAGAGCACATTCGGCTGAAAACCATAGTATGCGTGACTGCTTCCGATACACAGTACATCGAGTGAATTTCTGTCCAAATCATAAAAAGAACGGATCATATTGATTTTTCCGCCTGATTTTCTGGTCATTATATTGGATGTGAACATAAGAATTATGCCCAATCCGATTATGAAACACATTGTTTGAATGATCTTCTTCATTTATGCTCGCGTTCCTTTTCACTCCGTACGTTCCGACATCAGCCCGATAACAAATATTGACATCATATCACAATCTGAGCATTTGGCAAGTTGCTGCTGTGGTCAGCTCAGTCCGTCAACCCCTCTGATCCGGACATCTTTCACGTACATGCCTGCCACAGCCGCACAGGCCTCAAGTTTCTCTTTTGACGGCGCGCTCATTCTGTAAGGCACCGTGTCCCGATCCGTAAAGCACTGAAGGAAATAGTGATCGGCGCCTTTAATCCACTTCCCGATCTCTTCAAAATCTTCCGCCTCATGGAGTTCATCCACTACCGTCGTCCGAAATTCATATTCGATTCCCGATTTTTTCAGCAAATCCACGCTTTCGCGGACGGGCTGCAGAACCGTCGTTTCATATTTTTCGGGATCCGACCCTTCGAGTCCTGTCGTCATCGCATACTTGTCAGGGCAATTCTTGATATCCATTGCCACATAATCCACAAGTCCCCGCTCCAGGATCTCCCCCAGTACCGCCGGGTGCGTCCCGTTTGTGTCAAGCTTGACCGCATATCCGAGTTCCCGGATCTTAGCGATGAAATCCGGCAGATCTCTGTGCAGGCAAGGCTCTCCGCCTGTTATTGCGACACCGTCTAAAAGTCCTCTCCTCTTAGCCAAAAAAGAGAACAATTCTTCCTCCTCCATAACCGGGGGCACCTTTCCCGTTGCCAGCTCATAATTGTGACAATACGGGCATCTTAAATCGCATCCTCCCAAAAAGACCGTGCACGCCACGCGGCCGGGAAAATCTAATAGCGTCATTTTCTGAAGTCCGTGTATTTTCATGATGTTCACTCCTTCGGTTTGCCGACAGCTTTGTCTTTGTCTACACCGCCGCCAGCACATGCATATTCCGGATCTGCCCGTCCGCGATGCGATCATTGACGCTGTAGGCGTGCTTCTCCAGGTCTCCACAGTCCGCCTGTGTGAGCCCCTGCTCGCGCAGCTCCGCGATGACATCCTCCGCAACGGACTCGATCACACGGCTCTTCTCTTCGCTCGTCTCCGCCTCATTGTCCGTTGTCAAAAGATACTCCAGAAGTTCCGCCGTCAGAGACAGCCGCGGGAGCGCCCGCATAGCCCGGAAGCTCCACTTATAATAGGGCTGATACTCCTTATTCAGCAAAAAAACTGCGGCCATCGAGCTTTTGACAAATTCGCAGACCGCCAGCTGGGCCGCCCCGGTCTCGCCGTGGGCAAGGCACCTCCGGTAATTATACTGTCCCGCCTGCGCCATGAGAAGGAGCCGGCCGGCCAGCTTTTTGAGCCGGACGTCCTCCGGCATGCGGCGGAGCCTCTCCCGGATCGCCGTCATCTCGCCGTACCCGTCCATGAAGATCTCCCCGTTCACGGCTTCCGCCAGCGCATAATCCGGAATATAGAGCCAGTCCGTCAGGCTAAGCTGCCCGTCCGGCTTCCCTACTTTGTCCGCCCAAAAATCGCTCATCCGGATCACGCCGTGCCTGGCGCCGCCCACCGGCGACACGAGAGACCTCTTAAAGCCCATGAACTCCCGGGGCAGCGCAGCGTAAGCCCTCTCCAGCGCGAAGGCAGTCTTCCGGTCCACGACCTCCTCGCCCGGCAGGAAAATACAGAACCCCGGCTCGAAATCGTGGTCCCGGGACGTCACATCGTCAAATCCCCAGCACTCCGATCCGCTGCCGCACAGTCCAACGGCCAGCAGCGGAAGCACCTCCGGAAATTTCTCCCGGAGCATGGGCTCTCCATATTCCTTATAATAAGCTCTCGCGAGCTCCAGTCCCTTCATAAAATCACAATCCCATCCGCCGCCATGCGGCAGGCTCACTCTTCTCTGTAAATCTTCTCGGCAGTCTCCTTCAGCGCCTCGGCCGTCAGAAAATACCCGTAATACTCAAAGGTCGGCGCGCACTTCTCGCACACAAAAGCATAATAGCCGATCCGCGCCCGCTCCTCGCGGCTCCTTTCGCGCAGCGCCGAGCCGTCCGCCCCCAGCATCTCCCGACCTTTCCTCTCCAGCAACGCCTCCGCGCGGTCCACGAGCTCATAGATCCGGCTCTCCCCTTCTTCCATGCCCAGCTGCGCCTCCACAGCATTCGCCATGTTCAGAAAAGTGATCGCCTGCTCCAGCTCCCCGTCCGGCACGTCCGCCATCACGCGCACAGCCTTCTCGTACAGCGCCAGCGCCTCCTCATACCGCCCCAGGGCCGCATAGGTCAGCGCCATGTTGTTATAGAGCCCGCCCAGAAGCTGCGGCTCCACATGCTCGCTCCCCTCATAGACCGCCCGAGCCTTCTCGAACAGCTCCCGCGACCGCTCAAAGTCGCCGAAGGCATTGCAGGCCGTCGCGATATTGACATACGTCGTCCCGGCGATGACCGCATCTTCAAGCCCCATCTCCGCCAAAAGAGCAAGCGCCTCCCGCGCACTCTCCATGGCCTTGTCTTTCTGGCCCGTCTTGCGGTAGTGGCCGACCATCTCATTTCTGAGCATGAGCTGCCCGTCCCGGTCCCGCCCCAGCTGCGCCTCCGCCAGCCAGTAGAGCAGATGCCTCTCCGCGCCCGCATAGTCCCGCCGGCTCATATACTCGTTCATCTTTTCGATCACACGCCTCTGCGGGATCGGCCTGATCGGCTCGGTAATCTCATCTCGAAGCATCATATTCCTCTTTCAGAGTCCTGACAGCGATCTCCAGCGGGTCGTAAACCTTCTTACAAGTCACCCCGTCCTTATATCTCTCATAAATGATGGGCAGCTCCGTACATCCCAAAATACAGACCTCCGCCCTGTTCACCAGATCCAGGAATGTCTCTCTCACCTCATCTGTGTACTTGTTCTGTTTGACCGCCTCGATGCAGTCCCGGAGCTTTGTATACTCTTCCTGGGCCGGAACGCTGCACCCAATGCCTTCCTTCTCCAGCGCCTTCTGATAGACGCCGGAATCAATCGTTCCCTCGGTTCCGAGGAGATAAACTTCCTTCACGCCATCTTTTGACAGCGCTTCCACGCAGCCCTTGATGATGTGCATGACGAGGGGCTCCAGTCCCGGAACTTTCTCATAGATCATCGGCAGGAACAGGTGCGAAGTATTGCAGGCCAGCACGATCCGCGTGCAGCCCGCATCCTTCAGCCGCTGCATGGAATCCGCCATCTGATCCACCAGCTTGTCCACGTTCTCATTATAAAGGAAGGCACGCACCCTGCTGGGCATGGTGCACCGGTTGTCGATGATCATGCGGGGTCTGTCCCACTCTTTCTCCGCCTCGAAAATCTCCGCGTACTGCTCAAACAGATGGATGGTCGCATAGGTTCCCATGCCGCCCAGTACGCCGATTGTAAATTCTTTATTCATATTTTATCGATTCCTCCGTGTTTTTATCGGGTTTGCCTTGTTGACTTTCAACATGATATTCCAATCATTATAGCATATGGCGGCTTCTTTGGGGGCACAGATGTCGCGCGGATGATTCACGGGTTTCAGGCTGCCGTGCCCCGGGCGGACTGCTGCGCTGCGTGCGGGCTGCCGCGACCTGGGCGAACTGCTGCGCTTCGTGCGGGCTGCCGCACCCGGGCGCTTTGCATTATCAGTCCATCGTGTATAATATTTTGTGTGGGCGGCTCGTTCTTCGAGCTGTGTATGTTCGCTGAGTTAAATGATGCACACGCGTGCGGAAAGGAAGGAGCTGTCCGAAGGGCAGCCCGCACGCGGCGCAGCGGCTCGTTCTTCGAGCCTTAAACAAGAGAGGATAAAAGAAATGAACGTCGAAAAAAAAGTGATAGCAAATCTGAAAAAATGCTACGCCATGACCGAGATCACTGTAGAGGGAAAGAGATGCTTTCTGGCCGCTGCCGAGCAGTGCGATCCCTGCTACCTCTTCAGCGAAGACGGCGAATGCCTGGAAAAAGTCTGGGACGAGCCCGGCGGCGTTATGACCATGGCTCCGGTTCCCGGAAGAGACAGTCAATTCCTGGCTATTCACAAATTCTACTCCCCCGACGACTCTGCGGATGCAAGGATCGTCATCGTGAACCGAAAAAGCAAGGGCAACTGGGAAGTGAGAACCCTGTGCGAGACCCCTTTTGTTCACCGCTTTGGGATCTTTAGCAGAGCAGGCGTCAACTACCTGCTCGTCTGCTGCCTCAAGAGCGGCCATTCCTTCAAAAACGACTGGAGATATCCCGGCGCCTGCTTTGCGGCAGAGCTGCCCGATGATCTCTCCGCCTTCCATGACGGAAATCTTCTGCAGCTCTCCCTCGTTCAGGACGGAATGCTCAGAAACCACGGCTTCTCCAAGACCATCTGGGGCGGCCACGAGGCAGCCGTGGTCGGCTGCGAACAGGGCACCTTCCTCATGGAGCCCCCGAGAGTTCGCGGCGCTCAGTGGACCGTGACCAATCTCCTGCCCGTCCCCGCCAGCGATTCTGTCCTTATGGACTTCGACGGCGACGGCAGGCTCGAGCTGGGCTTGATCAGCCCCTTCCACGGCAATGCCGTCTCCATCTGGCATCTCGACGAGTTCGACAAGTATGTGCCTCAGTGGAAATACGGTGCGCCCGAGAAGGACACCGAGATGGTCCACGCGACATGGGCCGACACCATCCTCGGAAAACCCACCTGGATCGTCGGCTGGCGCAAGGGCACCAGAGGCGCCGCAGCGATTACCTGGGACGCAGAAGCCGGAAACTACCGCGCTGACCTGTTCGATTCCGCGACCGGCATGGCTAACGCCCTGCATTTCATCCGAAGCGACGGCAAAGACATCGTCGTCGGCACAAACCGCGAGATTGACGAGCTCGCTTACTACGTTTTCACAGAGTGATCCGTGGTCCGCACTCAAATGATTCCTGCCCGGGGCTCATCTTACAAGCCCCTGCACCGTGCGCGTGCAGCCGGCACATGGATATCAAAATATCAAAGGAAGAATATACAATGTCACTATCTGTCATCCTACTCACAATACTCGGCACTGCATGCGTCCTGTATGGCATCATGGTCCTCCTGATCCGCAGCGGCACCTCCTTTTTTGCTGTCTGGCTGGCCTTGGGCGCCTTCTTTCTCATTCTGGGTTTTCTTTTGCGCAGCGGCCTCGTCGCAAGAATTCCCAAAATAGTGCGCACCCTCTTCCTCATCGCCATCTGCGCCGGCCTTCTCCTGCTCGCAGTCTGTGAAGGATTTGTTCTTCGCGGCTTCGGCAGCCGCGCGCCGGCCGGCCTGGACTACCTGATCGTCCTTGGCGCCCAGGTCCGCGAAGACGGCCCCAGCGCCGTCCTCAAGTACCGCCTGGACGCCGCCGCGCAGTACCTGCGCGAAAACGACTCCACCACCTGCATCGTCACCGGCGGCAAAGGAGCCGCCGAGCCCATCTCCGAAGGAGAAGGCATGAAACAATACCTCGTAAGCGTCGGCATCCCCGAAGGCCGCATCATCGTCGAGGACAAAGCCCTCAACACCGTCCAAAATATTCAGTACAGCAAGGCCCTCATGTCCTCTCCTGACGCTCCCACCGCCATCGTCACCAACAATTTCCACGTCACGCGCGCCCTCGCGCTGGCCCGTGGACAAGGCCTGACCAACGTGTATGCCATCGCGGCGCCTTCCGATCTCCTGTTCCTGCCCAACAACATGTTCCGGGAGTTCTTCGGGCTGACCAAGGATTTTCTGATGGGGAACTTCTGATTATCTTGAAAGAAGCGCGGCCGGCGCTCTTTTAACCATTTTTACCGCACTGAAAAGGGGAGGCTTCCGCCTCCCCGCTTATTTTCACACACCCCGGCCCGAGACTTCCGCCTCCCGCCGGCATCACACCCTTATATCACTCGCTCGTCCCCCGGTCACCATTCTTCTGCCGACCTTCCTCCGCGAACACAAACCGCATCGGTCCCACCGCCACGGTAATCACACTGTCCGCGTCCTTCCTGCTCGTGACTGCCCCCTCGTCCAGCGTCGTCATGAGCGCCAGGAAGCTCATGGGCCCGAAGACCGGTATGCAGTAGACAAGCAGCGTCAGGGCGTCACACGGATTCATGTTCTGCCAGCCGTTTCCCTCAATCTTCGCCTTCAGCGCATACCACTTTACTACTGTGCTCAGGAAAAGAATTCCGCCCAGCACCACATTGAACTCCACGAAAGCAATTGCGATCGCTCGCATTCACCATCCCTCCTTTCACATCCGGACAGCCGGGCTGCCCGCCAATCAGAGTGACTGCTACTTAGAATGATACTATACACCAAATCCCTGTTTTGTCATAGCAACCCACGGTTTAAGCTTTCGCCCGCATTCAATGCCTGCAATTCTCACTGATCTTCTCCGCCTGCAACCCTACCATTCATCACCTGCCGCCCCGCCCGCCTCATTTTCCCAAAAACTTCCGTCACTCGCCTCAGTGAAGTAATCTTTTCTGTCAAAAAATCGCAGCTCCTATAGTATGATTAGAAGAAGACCACACTAACTGCCACAAAAAAAGGAGCAGCTTCGCATGGAAAGAATCACATCCGAAAAAATCACATCACCCAGAAAAAGATATCTGTTTTTTGACATAGACGGGACGCTCCTGGCCGGCGGCTACGGAGATTCCTACGTACCGGACTCCGCAGTCCTGGCCCTGCGCAAATGCCGGGAGGCCGGCCACTTTCTCTGCATCGCCACCGGCCGGCTCCAGGCCCTGGCGGTCGACTGCATGCACGAACTCGGCTTCACCAACATGATCAGCGACGGCGGCTACGGCATCACGATCAACGACAAATTCTACGGCGCGACGCCCCTCCCCAAAGACCAGGTCGTCCGTCTGGTCGACGAATGCATCGCCAAAGGCATGCCCTGGGCCCTCCAGGTCGACAACACCGTCTACCGCTCCGCGCCCAACAGCCGCTTCGAGCAGTTCACCCATGACACCTACATGAAGACCCGCGTCGTCCCCGGCCTCGACCCCCGCGACTACGACGAAATCTACAAAGTCTACATCGCCTGCCTCCCCGGCGAAGAGCAGCAGCTCGAGGCCCTCGCCGCCCTCCCCTGGTGCCGCTTCCACCGCGAATACTTCTTCGTCGAACCCACCGACAAATCCGTCGGCATCAAACGAATCCTGGACATGCTCGGCGCCAACTACGCAGACGCCGTCGTCTTTGGCGACGCTCTCAACGACATGTCCATGTTCACCTCCGACTGGACCAAAATAGCGATGGGCAACGCCTGCCCCGAACTCAAGGCCAAGGCTGACTACGTCACCACAAATGTCGACGACGACGGAATCTACAATGCCTGTGTGCATTTGGGGCTGTTTCAGGACTGACCGTCTGTAATAAGTTTCCCGGTCTCCTGGCCTGATCAATTCAAATCCCGGACAGGTTATGCAGCCGTACGCCTGCATGATTTCTGGCTTCTGCAATGCCTTCCCGGCACTCGCCTATAAAGACAAATCAAAAAGTTCCGATAAGAATCCCTTTTCAAGATCCTTATCGGAACTATTTTCTGCAAGAAGCCCCAAATTACTTAAACGTTTTATATGTCTGTTTTTAGTTCGATGCGCAGATTTTCACGACTTTTTTGAAAGAAGGGTTTTTAAACAACACTATGCAGTTGCAAAATCCCCTATTTTTCACATGAGCCATCGAAAAATATTTCGTTCCGCTTATTCGCGCCTTCCATGAGATGAATCCGCTGCCGGAACGCCTCCAGCCTCTCCCTTCCGCTGCACCTTGCCCCGTCTGATCCATCCGGCCAGCGTCGCGAGCAGAACGCCCGTCAGCACTCCACAACTGTCGATCATCACATCTCTGAGCTCGCAGCTTCTTCCCGGCACAAATGACTGATGAAACTCATCTGTCATTGCATACGCCGTTCCGATCAGCCACGCGGCCAGCGCACCGCCCGCCGCCGACATCCTCGGATCTGAAGTCACTCCTCGCTTTTTCGGATCAGGTGCCGCTCCCGCCACCGAAGAACTTCCCGACAGCTTCGATTCCGAATTCCACTCCTTCACCGCCTGCGCCAGGACAGCCCCCAGGATCAGATACTCCGTAAAGTGCGCCCCCTTGCGCACGGCAAAAACGACCGACTCCCGCCCGACCGGCAGGATACTCTCGAAGAATCTCATGATCAGGTCGACGATCACGCCGCTCTCCTGACTCGACAGATCGGCGGGAAGCGCCGACTGAAGGAAGATAAAGGCCATAATCGCGCCCGCAAGTATGGTATATTTCTTACTTCTCACAACAAACTTTACTTCTCACAGTATACGATTCTCGCACTTCCCGAATCGATCAGATCTTTTGCCCCGGACTGATAATTAGCGCCGACGGCAGCCATTCCGACTACTTTGCAGCCGGCGTCCTCGATCAGATTGGTGCAGGCCTGCATGGTTGCGGCCGTGCTCATCCAGTCGTCCGCCAGCAGAACCCTGCTGCCCGCCGGAAGAAGCTTCCTCTCTGTGATCAGGGAAGTGACTTTGTCGCGGTGGTTGATGTAGGAGGCCGTCACATGCTCTTCCGGATCGATCCAGAACTGGCTGTTTCTGCGGATCACCACAAGCCCCACACCCAGCTCGCGCGCCAGCATACTGCCGATGATGAACCCAAGAGGCTCGGGAGCACAGACAAAATCAATTTTGCCGCGGAACGGCTCGGCCAGATACCCGACCAGCGCGTCCACAGCTTTGCTGTCCGCGTAAAGTGGCAGCAGGTCCCGTTTGCCGCCCGACTCTTCAAGATTCAGATTACGAATTAAGTCTTCCAGTTTCTTCAGATCCATTCCCATGGCCAAACCTCCATCAAAATAGAGAGCCCCCAAGAGCACCTGCCCGAAGCTCATAACACAGGGGGGAGAGATCTCCCCGCCCGTGCCGCAAACCTTACACTGCTTCTTTATCTGAGCTTATGCGCAGCCCTTCTTCCTTATCTGAGCTTAAATGCAGTACCTTCCGCGATTGGAGCCAGGTTCATAAGATCCGCATAGCTCTCATATCCGGTCGTGCTCTCGCTCGCGCGAACGCGAACGCTGCTCTGTGCCAGGCTCAGCTGATACTTCTGATCCTTGGTGATGTAATTGTAATACTCATCCGGAACATAGTTCGAAATCTCTTCCGTCGTCACGTAGCAGAGCGCATGCTCGATCTTGTCTCTGTACTCCTCATCTGTGAGGGCCTCGAAATAGTAACCGTAGCTCAGAGGATCCGATTCCTTGATGCTGTCGACCGCCTCGTCCAGAGAGCCGGCGTCATCCCATGTGGAGTCAACTTCGTACCAGTCGCCGCCAAGCTTTACAACGCTCCATGCGTGTCCGCCGGCGTCATCCATTGTGTTGCCGGCGACGCCTACGATGACGGTCGCGTCAATGCCGCACTGCTGCAGCAGGTAGACATAAGCCTGAGAATAACCGTCGCAGACCGCATAGTTGGGAGTTCCGTTGCTGTCCGCTACGAGCGCGCCGTATGCCGTGTGCGCCAGGTTGCTGTATCCGTTGATCGAAGTGTCATTCATGACAGGCGTGTTGTAGACAACAGTGTCGATCAGCTTGTCGTGGATATCCTTGGCGATCTTCTCTTCGCTCTGGGACTGATCGATATCCGCAAGGAACGCGTCCGCCGCGTCGTTGAACTTGGTCATCATCTCTTCGAATTCCTCGAAAGGCTCCTCGAAGAAGCAGTAAACCGTGTAAGTGCCGTTTCCGGGCTGCTCGTAAGGAGCACCGAAAGACATCTCAGCCTCTGTGCCGTTGTAGAGCCAGAACAGCTCCGGATGATCGTACAGGAGCCCGCGATAAGCCAGCAGCAGTACTTTGCTGAACTCCTGGGATCTGGGATCCACGGAGATATTGGCTACCGTTACGTTGTCGACATTGGTCGGGTCAGTGGCGCACATGAACATCGCGTCGTACATGGCCTGCTCGTCCTTGCCCATGTTCTCATAGTAATGGAAGGTCTCCGCCTTATTGACCAAAAGAGAGTCTGCCGGAGGCGTATACGCGCGCATCGCTCTGTCCAGCTTATCCGTATCTTCCGAAGACAGTTCTTCCGGATCGTCCAGATCCTCGGCAGGTGCCAGGCCGCCGATCGCGAAACCGGGGATTCCGCCCAGCTTGGGCAGCTCGCCGTCACTTGCCGTGCTGGCTACCGTTTCGCCTTCGGGCTGTGCCGCAGGCTCCTCCGCCTTCTCCTCAGCTGCAGGTTCCGCTGCGGGTTCTGCCGCAGGCTCCTCTGCCTTCTCTTCAGCCGCAGGCTCTGCCGCCTGCTCCTGCGCGGCGGGCTGTGCCGCTTCCGTCTCCTGTGCCGCGCCCTGCTGTCCGGACGTAGAAGACGCGCTCCCGCCTCCGCAGCCGACGAGCATCGAAGCCGCGAGTGTCATCGACAGAAATACACCTAATACCTTTCTCATTGTGTCCTCCCTTCAGGCTTTCTGACAGCTCAAAATTTATCTAATTTATTATACACTGAAGTGTATGCCATGACCAATAGCCAAATTCATCGGCGAGCTCACACTATTTTGCCTCACAGGGAATCCCCCTGGAGACCGCGTAGTATTCCGCGTAGGACCCCTTATTGCAGTGGATCGTGACCGGACTTACCTGTTTGGTGCCGCCCTGTCCGTCGTCCGCCTCAGTCGGGTCGAAACTGTTATTACTAATATAAACAACGCTGTCCGGGATTTCAACGTCCGTCACGCCCCGCGCGCTCTCGAAGGACCCGTACAGGATCCCGGTCACGCCGTCCGGCACTGTGACTTTGCCGGTGAGTCCGGCGGCGCACAGATGAATGACGTTTTTCTCCTTGTCCAGAAGGAAGCCGTCCTCCGCGCAGAAATACGGGTTCTCGGGATCCACCTCAAAGGATGTGTTCCCGATCGCGTTGAACGCGAGCATGCCGATCTCGGACACCCCGGCGGGAATGCGGATCGTCTGCGCGCTGCCCTCGGCCGCCAGCCCGTCATAGTTGTAAAAAGCATAGTCGCCTATCTTCACAAGGCTATGCGGCAGCTGCGGGTCCGCCACCGCGGTATCCTGAAACGCATAATCCCCGATCGACCTGGTCCCCTCGGAAAAATGCACCGTCCCCAGCGCCTCACAGTATATAAAGGCTTGGGTCCCGATCTCTTTTACGGGAGGGAGCGAAACTTCCGTCAGGCTCTTGCACTGCATAAAGGCTTGGGTCCCGATCGACTCCAGCTCCGTGCCCTCCGCGTAAGTGATCTGCGTAAGTCCCGAACAGTTGCAGAAAGCCTGCTCCCCGATCCGCTTAAGCGACGCCGGGAGCCCCACCTTTTTGAGGTTAGCGCAGCCGTTGAACGCGCGGTCTCCCACCGCGACTGTTCCCTCGGGAATGTCGAACTGATCCGCCGGACTCCCGTCCGGATATCTGAGCAGAACCGTCCCGTCCGCGTTGTACAGGACGCCGTCCCGCACGCTGTAGTTTTCGTTTTCGCCCTCCTGCGCAAAAGCCGACACCGACATCGAGAAGGATCCGTCAATATAGCTCATCTTGGGCGTCACCACAAAAGGAACGTCCGACGGCCACATAAGACAATTCTCTTCCAGGATCTCGAGACCCTCCGGCAGCGCGCTCAGCGCGGCGCTGGCGTAGATCGCCTCCTTGCCGAGCTTTCGCAGCGTCGAAGGGAGCACGATCTCGGTCCCGTAGCTCACCTCTTTCAGCGCCCCGCTGTTGATGACGGTGACGCCCTCCGGGATCACGACCTTCTTCAACCCGGAAACGTGCCGCCCGGTATCGTAGAGGAAAGACGTGTTGGTAAAGAGCGGCTCGATGCCGTTTCCGACCGCCGTCACGGCTTTTCCCTCCACTTCCGAAGGGATCTCCAGCGTCTCGTCCTCGCCGTTATAGCCCCACAGCACCGCGTGGTCACTGTATATGTCAAAATAGAGTGTCCCCCGAGCCGTCGCCACCTCTCTCGTGCCCTCCGGCCTCTCCGTCTCGTCATTGGACAAAAGCCCCTGCCGCAGCGCGAACTTCTCCGCCTCCGACCCCGCCGGGCAGTGATAGATCGCGTATTCGTCTCTGTTTTGATACCTTGAGATCTCCTCCGGGAATTTCGTCATGGACGCCGGCAAAAAGATCTGCCGCACCACATTTCCGCTCAGGATATTGACCGCGTCATACACATCCAGCGGCTCTTCGCTGAGCTCCACCGTCCCCTCCGGATAAACGGCTCGGAAATCAGGATCGGTCGCAATATAGTACACCGTGTCCCCCGCCTTGTTGGTGAGCGCCCCGTCCGCGGCGCTGTAGTGCCGGTTGTCCTCGCTCACCTCGAAGCGACTGTTGATGAGCAGGTCGAAGGCGTGCTCCCCGATCTCCTCCAGCGAGGCCGGAATACGGATCACCGCCTGCTCCTTCCGGAGCTCTTCCAGGTCAAAGGCCCAGTCCCCCGCGTCAAAACAGTGCATCCCCAGCTTCAAGAGCCCTTCCGGAAATTCCGGCACCGCAAGATTCTTGCAGTCGTAGAAGGCGTAGTTCCCGATCGCCGTCAGACTCCCGGGCAGGATCACTTCTTTAATCGACGCTCCGTCAAAGGCGCCGTACCCGATCTCTTTCGTCCCTTCTTTGACGGCAAATCTCTCCCCCGCCGCGCCGGGATAAGCCAGAAGCATGCTGCCGTCTCCGGTATAGATTGCGCCGTCTGCAGCCAGAACCGGGGAGTTTCCCGCGCTCTGCGCGGCAGCCTCTTCGCCGCCCTGCGCAGCGGGCTCCTCTCCCGCAGCTGCGCCCGCGGCCGCCTGCGCGCCTCCCGTAAATCTCTCGAGCGCGCAGCACTGTGCAAAGGCCCCTTCTTCCAGCGAAGTAAGCGCTTTCGGGATCCTGAACTCCTTCATACTGCGGCAATAGGCAAAAGCAGATTTTCCGATCTTCTCCACGCCGTCCGGCGCCGCGAACTCCGTGAGCGCGCTGCAGCCCATAAACGCGGCGTCCTCGATCACTTTCAGCTCCGCCGGCGCGTTAATCTTCTGCAGATCCCAGCAATACGCAAAGGCGGCTGCCCCGATCCTAGTCACCGAATCCGGCAGGACGATCTCCGTCACCGGATCATATCCCTTTGCGTCAAAAGCACTGTGCCACGAGAACGCGGCCCCGGTGATCTCCGTGACAGGCACGCCCTCTACCGTCGCCGGCACCTCGATCCGCAGCTCCCGCCCTTCATAGTCAAGCAGCTCCGCGTGATCCTCAAAGACCGCGAACTCCATACTGCCGCTTCCGACAGGCACCTTCACCTTCTTCCGCTCGTCTCCGCCGATCGGCACCAGCTCCGACGCGTACTTTTCCCCGTTAATGTCGCGAATCTGAATCTGGCAGTAAGCCTCCTCCAGCTTCAGCTCGCCGATATCCACTACATCCAGGCTCACCTCACTGCTCACAGGCACGTCGCTCCACGTCGTGCTCCCGGTCCGGATCCACTCCTCATAAGGCCGGAGCCTCCCGCTCTCGTCCCTCGCCGGAATCAGCAGATCCCTCTCCGTCAAAACAGCAAGCCCCTCCCAGTTCATCAGATCCACCGAGTTCTTCCCGCCGCTGATCGCCGAGGCGTTTTCCTCCAGTTCTATATTTTGGATCTGCGTCTCGCCGCTCTTCTTGTTCCTGCTCAGTCGAATCGTGACATCCGCCACCTCCAGGTCCATGATCCGGATGCTGCTCATGACATCACTCCTGAGACTGATCCCCTTCGTGTCATAGACCGTTCGCTTGCGGTCCGACTCCACCTCCGCGGCGCGCAGGACCACCGTCGACTCGCCGTTTTTGAGCACGGCCAGCTGCACGTTTTTGCCCAGGTGCAGGACCCCGTTTTTATCCGGCTCTATTTTGCAGTTTTCCATGATCGGCTTGAGCCCGCCATACACCCCATTCGGCGTCAAAATAGTGTAAGAAGCCTCCGTCATATTCTCGAGCTGCTCGTGGCTCAGCTGCAGCGTGTACTCATCCCCCTTGTCCTCCGGCTCTCCCAGCGTCCAATCCCATGATTTGCTCCTGAGGAACCGCTCTCCGGCCAGCCTCAAAAACCTCGAATACCCTTCCGTCTTGAGAAAACTCGCATAATAGTCGCTGAGCTCCTCGAACTGCCCCTTATTCTTGTAAGGATAATAAAGCGTCATGCCCGCGGCGTCATCAATGTTGGCGTAGTTGCCCGCCACAGCCGCGCCCAGCGCTTCCCGGACGGCTGCCGCCTCCTGCGGATAAAACTCCTCCATATGATCCGCAAGATTCCCCACATCCACCAGATCATAATAGAAAGAGACCGCCCCTTTGGAATCCCTCGTCATCCCGAAACTCTTAATATCAGAGCGGTCCCGCATCAGCTGCGCGTACGCGCCGCCTTCCACGCCGTCCGCCATCTTCTGCGCCATCGCATCCAGCGCCCCGTTCAGCGCGTCAATCCCGCTCAGGTCGATGCAGGCCAGCGTCAGATCCGGATTGAAAGTCTCCGACTTCTTCCCCTCATAATACTCCTCAAAAGAAGTGAGGATGCTCTCTCCGACAGCCCTGGCAAAGGCTCCGCCGCCGTTGCCGCCGCCATTTCCGGCGCCGCTCCCGTCACCCTCAAAGGTGCCGTCCTGGTCCAAAACCTTCAGAAAAGCATAGTTCCACCCGTCACCGGGCTCCAGCTCCTCCGACCCCACATAGTAATCCGCATACTTCTGCCAGATCGACATGCACTCCAGACTCCCCATCAGACAGGCGTCAAACCCCACAAGATCCAGCTTCTTCCCGTCCTCGCCTCCGCGAAAAGCAGAAGCCTCCATGGCCGCCTGCATCTCATCCAAAAGGAGCGCATCCGAATCGTACAACTCATCAACGCCATAGCCCCACAGCGGCCCGCCGCCGTGATCCCACAGAATCAAAACATTGTGCTCCGCCGGATAATTCTCCGCACAATAATTAAGGAAATAGGACAGCGTCTCCGGAAGCCCCATGTTGGCGTTCCCGTTCGTCTGCGCGACAACCCGCTCCTCCCCCTCCAGGGACATATCCAGCACACAGTTGCGGTCGCAGGGCACATCGCCCACCCAGCGCGTGCTGCCTCCCGTATATGCGATCACATTATAACCGTCAAAACTCAGCCCGGCCCCATCAATTTCCTCCAGATCCTTGGTGGCGTTTCCCAGCCTGCTCTCCAGATTGGAGCCGATCATATAGATCATCACGGTGCAGTCTTTGGCGTCTGTCACAGCTGCCGCCTTGCCTTCTGCCGCCGCCTCATCTCCTGCCGCCTCGCCTTCTGCCGCCGCCTCATCTCCTGCCGCTTCGCCTTTTGCCGCCGCCTCGCCTGCCTTGGCGTTTTCTCCACCGGCAGCCACCTTCGTAATGGTCGGATCCGAGTCCTCCGACGACTGCGACCGCTTGGCCATGGCCCTGGCATACTCGCCCAGCTCGGCTTCATCCGCCGCAGAGCCCGCGCCTTGCTGCCCCGCTTCGTCCGCGGTCTCGCTTCCCGCCGCCGCTACGTCACCGGTCACCCCCGCGCCGCTTTCCTGCTCCGCGCCGTTCTCCTGTTCTGCGCCGTTCTCCTGGCCCGCGCCGCTTTCCTGCCCCGCGCTGCCGTTTCCGCCGGCGCACCCTGATACCGCCAGCACCAATGCCATTAAAATTGCCGTAACCTTGCTGTTTTTCACTGTTTTCACCCTCATTGCCCCGACCGTTGACGCCTTCGCTCTTGACGCAAAAATCCCCCTACTTAATAATATCGTCTCCACTTATCCATCACAACCAAAATAGCGACCGCAATCCGCCAATCGATCACTGATAGTGCCCTCGCCAAAATTTCTGTATCCCCTCTTTTAAAAGCCTTCTTCGGTGGATATTCCACCGAAGAAGGCTTTAGAAACAGGCCTATATACCTCTATAGGAGTCATAGCACCCTTTTCCGAGCCCTTCTCCGGTGGATATTCCACCGAAGAAGGTTTCAAAAATAGCACTATGCCTTTTTTCGGCGCCGCCCCCGCGCAAAAAGCCGCCCGCGCCGCGCGCGCCCCCAATAACAAAAAAAGGAGCCCGCCGCACCGGCCAAATTTTCCGATGCAGCAGGCCCCCACCTCAAATCATAATTATTCCACAGTCACACTCTTCGCCAAATTCCTCGGCTTATCCACATCAAGACCCTTAGCCACCGCCACATAGTAGCCCAGCAGCTGCAGCGGCACGATCGCAAGACTTCCCACAAAGTGAGAATCAATGCGAGGCACATAAATGACAAAGTCCGCCGTCTCCTCGATCTCATAATGACCGTAAGTCGTCAGGCCCATCAGGTACGCCCCGCGGCTCTTGCACTCGACCATATTGCTGATGGTCTTCTCGAACAGATCGCTCTGCGTCAGCACGCCGACGACGAGAATCTTGTCCTCGATCAGGCTGATCGTGCCGTGCTTGAGCTCACCGCCCGCATACGCCTCGGAGTGCACATAGGAGATTTCCTTCATCTTCAGGCTTCCCTCCTGGCACACCGCGTAGTCGACGCCGCGCCCGATGTAGAAGGAATCCTTCATGCTGGAATATTTTGCCGCAAACCACTGCAGCCTCTCCTTCTCCTCAAGAATTCTGGTGATTCCCGCCGGAATCTTGTAGAGCTCCTTAACGTAGTCAAAATATCGCTGCTCATCAATATGTCCCCGCACCAGCCCGAACTGAACGGCCAGCATGTAGGTGACGACAAGCTGCGTCATATATCCCTTGGTCGTCGCCACGGCGATCTCGATGCCCGCCTTCGTATAGAAGACAAAGTCCGCCTCGCGGGCGATGCTGCTGCCCTCGACGTTGACGATCGCGAGCGTGCGAACGCCTCTCTCTTTGGCCTCGCGAAGAGCCGCCAGGCTGTCCGCCGTCTCGCCGCTCTGGCTTATGATCACGACCAGATCGTTGGGATTGAGGATCGGATTCCTGTAGCGGAACTCGGAGGCGAGCTCAACGCGCACGGGAATGCGGGCGAGATCCTCGATGATGTACTGCGCCGCCGTGCCGACATGCCATGCGGATCCGCAGGCCACGATGTGGATCTGCGTGATCTCCTTGATGATCTCGTCGGTGATTCCTATTTTGCCGAGGTTGATGCGGCCGTTTTCAATCGCATAATCGAGAGTGTCCTGAACCGCCTTGGGCTGCTCATTGATCTCCTTCATCATGAAGTGCTGATAGCCCGTCTTGTCAGCCGCCTCGGCGGAGAAAGTGATTTCCACCTGCTCCTTCTCGATCTCGTCGCCGTTGAGGTCGTAGAACACGGCTTTGCCGGGAGAAAGTCTGCCCATCTCCAGGTTGCCGATGTAATAGACCTTATTGGTGTAATTCAGGATCGCGGGGACGTCGGACGCCACAAAAGTCTCACCGTCCGCGATTCCGATGATCATGGGGCTGTCTTTTCTGGCAACCCAGATCTCGCCGGGATAATCCTTGAACATCAGCTCCAGCGCGTAAGAGCCGCGGATACGAACCATGGTCTTGGCGATGGCGTCGATGGGTCCGATCTTGTATTTCTTATAATAGTAGTCAACCAGCTTGATGGCCACTTCCGTGTCCGTCTGGCTGTAGAACTGATAGCCGTGCTTGAGCAGCTTGTCCTTCAGCTCCTGATAGTTCTCGATGATTCCGTTGTGAACGCCGACCACCGTCGACTCCACAGGTCCGGAAGCGGAACCGGTGCAGTTGCCCGAAACATGCGGATGCGCATTGGTCTGCGTCGGGTCGCCGTGGGTGGCCCAGCGCGTGTGGCCGATGCCGCATGTGCCTTTCAGCGCATGGCCGCCGTCCGTCTTCTCGAACAGATTCTTGAGCTTGCCGGTGGCCTTGACCACCTGCGCCAGCTCCTCGCCGTTTCTCACGGCGATACCCGCGCTGTCATAGCCCCTGTATTCCAGTTTCTTCAGGCCTTCCAGAAGGATCGGCGCCGCCTGCCTATGGCCTGTAAAACCAACAATTCCACACATAGAATTCTCCTCTTAGAGCCTCTCGTCCTTCTCGATATCCAGATAATACTTGTAAGTATCAACCGTCAGCTCGCCGCAAGCGGGCTCATCGCAGCAGATGATCGCATTCTGGTGCATCTGCAGAGCGCTGCAGGTCCACTTCTGGCTGATTCCGCCCTCGACCACCTTGGCCAGCGCGCGCGCCTTGTTGTGGCCGTTGATTACGACGATCACTTCTTTGGCGTCCATTACGGTTCCGATTCCCACAGAAAGTGCATACGCGGGCACCTTCTCCGGATCATTGTCAAAAAATCGAGAGTTCACAATCCTCGTATCACTTGTCAGCTTGCGCAGACCGGTGCGGGATGTCAGGGAAGTGCCGGGCTCGTTGAAAGCCAGATGTCCGTCCACGCCGATGCCGCCCAGGAACAGGTCAATGCCGCCGTAAGAAGCGATCTTCTCCTCATAGCGCGCGCACTCCGCCTCGACGTCCTCTGCAAGACCATTCAGAATATTGATGTTCTCCGCCGGAACATCCACATGATCAAAGAAATAATAGTGCATGAAATACCAGTAACTCTGATCGTGCTCCCTGGGAAGTCCCACATACTCATCCATATTGAATGTGACGACATTCTTGAAGGAGATCTCGCCCGCCTCATACATCTTGATCAGCTCACTGTACACGCCGATCGGAGAAGAACCGGTGGGAAGGCCCAGCACGAAGGGTCTGTCTTCTTTGTGCGCCTTGATCCTGGCCGCGATATATCTGGCGGTCCATTTGCTCATATTATCGTAATTATCCTGAATGACTACTCTCATTTTATTTTGCTCCTTTTAAGATGTTTTCTGTTTCACAGATTCCCGGCTCAGGCCAGGTGCCCCTTCTTCGTGATCACGTCAATGACATAATCCACATACTTCTCGCACACATCGGTGCTTCCCGCCTCGACCATGACGCGGATGACCGGCTCCGTGCCGGACTCGCGCACCAGGATCCTGCCGTCGCTTCCCAGATCCGCCGCGACCTTGGCAACCGCCGCCTGCACATCAGGATCGTTCTGCGCCTCGGGTTTGCTCTTTACGCGCACATTCTTGAGCACCTGCGGATACACGATCACCGGTGCCGCCAGCGCGCTCAGAGGCTTATCCTTTGCAAGCATGACTTCCATGATCTTCATACTTGTCATAATACCGTCGCCGGTAGTTGCATACTTGGAGAAGATAATGTGTCCCGACTGCTCGCCGCCGATGCGGTTTCCGTATGTCACCATGTTCTCGTAGACATACTTGTCGCCTACTTTGGTCTTCTCATAGCCGATACCGATCTTGTCAAAAGCCTTATACAGGCCAAAGTTGGACATAACCGTCGTGACGACCTTGTTGTTGAGGAGCTTTCCTCTCTCCTTCATGTAACGGCCGTAGATATACAGAATGTGATCGCCGGTGACGACATTGCCCTTCTCATCGACACACAGGCACCTGTCGGCGTCACCGTCATAAGCAAATCCGACGTCCAGATTGTTGTCCACGACGAACTTCTGCAGATGCTCGATGTGCGTGGAGCCGCAGTCCGTATTGATATTGAATCCGTCGGGATCGTTGTTCATCACATAAGTCTTTGCGCCCAGCGCGTCAAAAACAGCCTTCGCGATCGTCCATGCCGCTCCGTTGGCGACATCCAGGCCGACCCGCTTTCCGTTGTAGCTGTATTTTGACAGAGAGATCAGATAACCGATATACCGGTTGCGGCCCGCCACATAGTCGACGGTCCTGCCGATATCTGCGTCCTTGGCCATGGGGATCTCCGGGATCTCGCCGTCGATATACTTCTCGACTTCGAGGATCGTGGCCTCGTCCATCTTCTCCCCGTTGTGGTTCATCAGCTTGATGCCGTTGTCGTAATAAGGATTGTGGGACGCGGAGATCATGATCCCGCAGTCAAAGTCATCCGTCCTCGTGATATATGATACGGAAGGAGTTGTCGTGACGTGCATGATATAGGCGTCCGCGCCCGATGCCATAAGGCCCGTGCACAGAGCATACTCGAACATATAGGAAGAACGCCTTGTGTCTTTGCCGATCACTATTTTGGCTTTCTTGCCGATCCTGGCGCCGTAATACCAGCCCAGAAAACGGCCGATCTTGATCGCATGGTCATAGTTAAGCACTACGTTCGCTTCGCCGCGAAACCCGTCTGTTCCAAAATATTTACCCAAAACTTATAGCCTCCTGATTTCAACGTTTATTGACCGGTCCGCCCGGTCTGTCTGAGGGTCCGCCTTGCGGACCTGTGCGCTGAGACAGCCTCTGTTACAGTCTTTATTCTGCTTTTTTCTCTGTCTCTTACGACCCGCCGGCCGCAGCAGCATCCGCCGAACTTTTCGATCACTGCTGTCCTCGTCAACCTTCCGGTTCCGGCGCTAACAATTCTCCCCTCCTCCATGGGGTCAGAAATGTTTTACAGATGTGTTGTTACAGACAACACTATAAACAATAACGGTCATTTAAGGAATACCCATTTTGTTTCATCTCATATAATACCGCAAAAAAAAAGGATTGGGAAATAAATTCTCCCGGGGGACCTTTTGTCAGGACAATAAACTGCCCAAAGTATGGTATTATATTCCCGTACTTTCGGAAATCAGCAGGAGGTCCTCCATGAGCAACAAGATCTTCGACTGCGATATTTTCATCGTCTTTCTGTCCAGAGCCGCCCGGTGTTTAACTACAATGATGATAAGAGTATTATTGTGAGTTGGACGTGAGTGGTTGGTGGGGATGTGAGAGATTGTGGCGGTTGAGTGGTTGCGGAGAATGCTCCGCAGCCACTCGGCCGTCATTTTTTTGATTCAGCCACTTTCTGACGGTTGAGTGGTTGCGGAGGACCCTCCGCAACCACTCCGCCGTCACTTTCGCCGGCACAGCCTCTTTCTGACGCTCAAGTGGTTGCGGAGCTCCCTCCGCAACCACTCCACCGTCACTTTCTCCGATTCAACCTCTTTCTGACGCTCAAGTGGTTGCGGAGCACTCTCCGCAACCACTCCGCCGTCACTTTCGCCGCACCAGCCCTTTTCTGACGCTCAAGTGGTTGCGGAGCACTCTCCGCAACCACTCCGCCGTCACTTTCCCCGACACAACACATTTCTGACGCTCAAGTGGTTGCGGAGCACTCTCCGCAACCACTCCGCCGTCACTTTCCTCGATCCAGCCTCTTTCTGACGCTCAAGTGGTTGCGGAGCTCCCTCCGCAACCACTCCGCCGTCATTTTCGCCGCCCCAGCACTCTCTGCCAGTCTTATACATCACTTACCTACTCCACTGTATTTCACATACGCAGCAAGATCATACATATTAAACGACTCATCCGGCGGCAGGTCCGGAAGCAAACTTCGATAACGGCTTTTCAGCCAGCTGATCTTATGGTCAACCATTTCTACCGACAAAGCCTGGTTCCTTGTCTCATAAGTTGTGATCATATTTATGCCCGGAAACCAATGGTGATTCTGGTATTCACTTATCTTTGCTTTGTTTCGGTAAAAATAGTTTTCTTTGTCCACTGCTCCAAAATGCTCCCACGCATATCTTTCCGGAGACATAATCTGAATATAACAATCCGGTGTATTATTCTCCCCAAACTCAGGACGAATTTCTTCATAATGAAACAGAATTCCTTCCTCATACAGCCGGTCAGCTATAATCACCTCCGACTTCGACCTCACCTTATATCCGAGTTTCACCGGAAACAGAAGTCCCTCCGGATGGTCCTTGTTCTGTTTGAACTCTCCATTGTACCAATCAATGAGCTCGGCATACTTACCGGACAAATAAGAAAGAATAAGCTGCCTGTACGGTGAATCATTCCGGAAAAAGTCAGCCGGTACGCGCGGACAATTCCTGTCTCTAAAAAATAGTTTCTGAAAAAAACTTTCTGCCAAAAAACTGACTCTCACAGCCTCATCACTATCCTTAAGGCTCTCATTATTGTCGGTTTGTAAAAATAAATCTGCCGGAATACTGTTTTTTGAAACAGAAGATTGGTCTTGTAAACTATTTACCATTCCGACTTCTCCCATACCTTCGGTTCGCAGAGTTCTGATAATACGATCAATGACATTCAATCGATTCTGGATATACTGTACACAGATAATCCTATACAAATTGACAGCAAGCTTTTCTGCAAGTTGATGTTCATTTTTTCGAAGACCGGACGTGATAAGTTTCCCATTTTCCACATCTCTCCTAAGCCATCGATACCAATTTGCATGTTTGTGGCATATAAGAATTCCTGACGGATTATCCCAGGCAAATAATTCTTGCAAATGATTCTTCCTGACCTGCTCTAATTCTGTCTTCTCTTTCAATAAACTGTTTATGAGCATACTCCCCCCTTGAAACTGCTAAAAATGGCAACAAAAAACAAACGTTATTAACGCCTCAACATACCAGATTGTAGAATTGCTTAACCGTTTTGGAACTTTGCGGATATCGCATGAAATTCTAGAATTTTCAAGACAGTTCTGTATCGTCAGATACAGCCTGTATGACGAAAATAACACCCTATGTAAGAAAAATCAAGTCATTCAGCCGGTGTTTAGAGATCTTATTTATAGATTACTTATTGACCTCTTCTGAATTTCTTCTTAATTATCTTCTGGATTTCTTCTGATTCTGATGATTCTGAAGTGGTTGCGAAGCACCCTCCGCAACCACTCCGCCGTCACTTTCCCCGCCCTGGCCTCTTTCTGACGCTCAAGTGGTTGCGGAGCACTCTCCGCAACCACTCTGCCGTCACTTTCCCCGCCCTGGCCTCTTTCTGACGCCAAAGTGGTTGCGGAGCACTCTCCGCAACCACTCCGCCGTCACTTTCCCCGCCCTGGCCTCTTTCTGACGCTCAAGTGGTTGCGGAGCACTCTCCGCAACCACTCCGCCGTCACTTTCGCCGGCACAGCCTCTTTCTGACGCTCAAGTGGTTGCGGAGCTCCCTCCGCAACCACTCCGCCGTCACTTTCCCCGCCCTGGCCTCTTTCTGACGCCAAAGTGGTTGCGGAGCACTCTCCGCAACCACTCCGCCGTCACTTTCCCCGGCACAGCCTCTTTCTGACGCTCAAGTGGTTGCGGAGCTCCCTCCGCAACCACTCCGCCGTCACTTTCCCCGACACAGCACATTTCTGACGCTCAAGTGGTTGCGGAGCTCCCTCCGCAACCACTCCGCCGTCACTTTCCCCGACACAGCCACCTTCTGACGCCCAAGTGGTTGCGGAGCTCCCTCCGCAACCACTCCACCGTCACCCCAACCAAAACTCCCCCAAAAATCCCAAAAAACAAAAAAACACCGCCGGACCTCCGTCCGGCGGCACAAATCACACCACAATCACTCCAACATTTCCTTCATCTTCTCCGACGCCGCCTCCACGGACTCCTCATCCGGCCACATCACATACAGATCCGTCCCCTTCATGGAGAACGTCTGCTGCGAATCGCCCGTGCCCGTCACAGCCTGCCTGCCGATGTCCCAGCCGTGGCCGCTGTCCAGCTGCCAGGCGATCACTTCCGCAATCTCATCCGAAGTAAAGCTTGTCTGCATACTTCTGCCGACAACGTCCAGCACCTCGGAAGGATTCTTCAAAAGTTCCGGCGACTGCAGCTTGTCGAGAATCGCTGTCAGCACCTGCATCTGGTTATTGCCGCGCTGGTTGTCGCCCGACCCGAATTGATGCCTCGACCTCGAGAAGGCCAGCGCCTCCTCGCCGTTCATATGATTCACTCCCTCGTGGAAATAATACTCGCCCGAACTGAACGCGACCTCCGAATTGACGTCGATCCCGCCCAGCGCGTCCACCAGCTGAATCAGCGAGTCGAAATTGATCCTGATATAATCGCCGATCCCGACATCATACAGCTCCTCCAGCGTCCGCATCGAAGTCCTGACGCCGTACACGCCCGCGTGCGTCAGCTTGTCCCGCTCCTCGCCGGAAATCCCGGGAATATAGACAAAATAGTCACGCGGCGTAGTCGTCAGCAGAATCCTGTGCTCCATCGGATTCACCGTCATGATGATGTTGACGTCGCTTCGGCTGGTCGTCGAAATCGGCCCGCTCACGTCAATACCACTGATCAAAATATTGAACGCCTGCTCCGTCACCTTCACCCCGGGCTGTCTTGCGCCCTTTCGGTCACTCTTTTTTGACTCGCCGGAGCCGTCGCCCGTCCCCTCACCGGAACCGTCCGCCGCCTTCTCCTCGATCTCCGTCTCGAATTTCTTCTCGTAAATGATCCGCGTCAAGCTGGAATAGTCCGCGATCGCATCGTCCAGAAGATCGATATAAGCTTTGTTGCAGATCACTGCGTCCACATTTCCTTCCAGCAGCTCCTGCGCCATCTCCACAGGCGAGCCAAAAGACTGCTTCTTAAGCTCTGCATCCCCGTTGGCCTCGGTCACTTCTGCCGTCACGGTGTCAAGCTTTTCCTTGTCCGCGCCTTCATAGACGCCGAACAGGTACCCGGAAGTGTCCTCGATCTCCTGCGCCGCATTGCTGTCAAGCACTGCGACCACCATGTTTTCAATCTGTGTGCCGGACGAAGCGATCTTCTCCAGCGTGCCGACAATGTGGCGCACATAAATGATGCCGAATACGAGCATACCGCTCATAAAGATCGCCACAATGCTGGCCGCCGAGCTCACCGCGCTTTTTTTGCTTCTTGCCAGAAGACACGTGATCCCCAGCATGACCAGCGCCGCTGCCACCACAATTCCCAAATATTTCCCGGGCAAAAGCTTACTCGACACAAGCATAAACAGCAGCACAGCCGTCACGATTGCCTGCACGCCCGGCATTACCCACTTCAAATATGATTTCAAACTTCCATTCCTCCAGTTAATTCTCGCTCAGCACATCCGCCGCGCTCCGTTCGCGCCCGCACTCCTCATCTCCCGAGAATCTTCTTGGCCGCGCTGCGCGCTTTCCATTTCAAATGCACATAAAAGCTCCGCAGCGGATAAGCCGCGCACCACGCCTTGACGTACCGCTGATAGTCGCTGTCCGTGACCTGATGCTGCTGCCCGTCTCTCACGAAGGCGGTGAGCACGCCGATGACCGCGCTCTCCGGCACAGTCTCAATACTATAGGTGTTGTCACCGCGGATGGAGTAAGTTCCGTCCTCATTCACCCCGATGACCCTGTGAAGCACATAGCTCTTGCCGCGCTTGTACAGCGCGACATCATACTTCTTCAGCCGTCCCTTGGGAACCTCGATCACCACCAGGTCCCGATTCTGGTACAGCATCGGATTCATGCTTACACCTTTCGTTTTATAGACCAGTTTCCCGTCTTTTTCAAGTATTTCTTCGAAAGTACTCATTTTTCCCCTATTTATCCAACCTCTGCCGCTCCACCAGCTCCGCGAACACGCCGCCCTTCTCGATCAGCTGCTCGTACTTGCCGTCCTCGACGATCCTTCCGCCGTCCATAACCAGGATCCTGTCGCAGTGGCGGATCGTCGAGAGCCTGTGCGCGATGACGATCCTCGTGCACCGCATCTTGTCCAGGGCGTCCGAGACCTGCTTCTGCGTGATGTTGTCCAGCGCGCTCGTCGCCTCGTCCAGAAGCAGGAGCTTCGGCTTTGGCGCGACCGCGCGCGCGATCATGATGCGCTGCTTCTGGCCGCCCGAGATTCCGCCGCCGCCTTCCTGCAGCACGGTGCTCATGCCCATGGGCATGGCGCGGATATCATCCGCGATTCCCGCGATCTCGGCCGCCTCCCAGGCCTCGTTGACGCTCAGGTTCGGCGCGGAGATCGTGATATTTTCATAGATGCTGCCCCCGAAGAGCTCGCCCTCCTGCAGCACGGTTCCGATCAGCCTGCGAAGGGACCCCAGATCCAGCGTCTGGATGTCCTTGCGGTCGTAGAAAATGGCGCCCGACTCAGGCGTCTCAAAGCCCAGCAGAAGGCGCAGCAGCGTCGACTTGCCGCAGCCGGTCTTGCCCACGATGGCGACGTACTGCCGCGCGGGGATCTTCAGGCTCAGGTCGTCGATGATCTTGCGCCCTTCCTTTTCGTAGCGGAATGTTACGTGGGACAGCTCGATGCTGCCCGTGATCGAGGCCACCGACTCGCGGCCCGAGTGTTTTTCCGGCTCTGCGTCCAGGAGCGGCCGGATCAGTTCCAGACTGGGCTTTACCGTCGCCGCCGTGACGGCCACCGATGTGATCGCCGACAGCGCGCCGGATATATACGCGTAGGCCGAATTGAAGGCAAAATAGTCCGCGACCGTCACCTTATTGATGACCGCGACGTAGTACATGATGATCGTCCCGGCCAGCGTGATCGCCGTGCTGAAAACGCCCTGCAGGCTCGCCAGCGTCCAGGGATTGAACTTTATGGCCGCGCCCTGTATGTACAGGTCCAGCCACTTTGCGAACACGCGCTTCTCCGCGCCGGAGAGCCGGATTTTCTCCACGCCTCCGATCAGCGCGTAAGTCAGGCCCTTCTCCTGCGCGTTCAGCTCCATGATTTCCTTATTAAGCCGCGCCTGCTGCATATTGCCGGCAAGGCCCAGCGCCAGCGTCGTGACCGTCACCACCAGCGAGGGGATGACCAGCGACCTGGCGTAGGAGAAAATCTGGGTCAGATAGACCAGCGAGAAGATACCGGTGATCGCCGTCGAGAAGATCGAGTCCACCAGTGTGCTGCACAGCGAGTTCAGATAGGACAGATACTGGCTCAGCTCACCGGAGCTGTAGGATTTGAAGAAATCCGCGGGCAGGGAGAGCACTCTCATCATGGAGGCCGCCTGCACATTCACGCTCAGTTTTACCCGCAGGCGCGACTGCACCAGCGACCGGATCACCGACAGAAGGAAGTTTCCGATCGTGGCAAAAAACATAAACCCGACGACGGCTCCCAGAAGCTGGTAGCTTCCGTATTGCATCACTTCGCCCATCAGAATGTGATTGAGCTTGGGAAGCAGCATCCCGACCAGAATGATCGCCAGCGACGCCAGCATAAAGGCCACGATATCCCACAGGTCCACCGTGTTCGTCATGTACTCGATCAAATCCTGCAACGTGATCTTCCGCAGCGGAAGCGGCCGGTAGAAGCAGTACGCTTCGTTTTCTATTTTTTGCTCCTCCTGCGGCGTCACTTTCACCGACAGTCCCGTCACCGGATCCATGTAGCGGTAGGCGCCCGCGGCGCCGCGCATCACCGTGATCACCGCCCCGTTTTCTTTCAGGCTCGTGATCATGACGCCCATGGCGTCCTTGTGCCAGCCCGGCTCCAGCGTCACTTTCCGGTACATGATGTCCGAGGAAGTGAGAAGATAGTCCAGCTTCTCCTCGAATTCCTTCAGGCCGGCCGGTATTTTGCGCTCCCGGATGCCAAAATATTTGCGCAGCGCCTCCAGCGCGTCGTCTACATCCGCGCCTTCGGCGTAATATTGCCCCGATTTGCGGCCGGTCACTGTCCGATGCAGCCGCTCAAAGGAGTCGGAGAGCATCCTGCCCTCCTGCTGCTTTCGATATTCGATCTGTTCGTCAAACCACCCCATCGTTTACCTCATTCTGATGCTGCCGGCCATCGCCATCTTTTGCCTCATTCTGATGTTACCAGCCTTGTGTATGCGCCGCCCTTTGCCATCAGCTCCTCGTGCGTCCCCCGCTCCACCACATGGCCGCGGTCCAGGACGATGATCTCGTCGCAGTCGCGGATGGTGGACAGCCGGTGCGCGATGATGATGCACGTGATGCCGCGCATGCTGATGGAACGGACCACTTCGTATTCTGTCTTTGCGTCCAGCGCGCTCGTCGCCTCGTCCAAAATACAGATGGTCGGATCCTGCGCCAGCGCCCTGGCGATCTCGATCCTCTGTCTCTGGCCGCCCGAGAAGTCGCGCCCGTTCTCGGAGAGCTTGTGCTGATAACCGCCCGGTCTAAGGACGATATCCTCGTGAATGTCGGCGTCGCGCGCCGCCATGATCATCTCAAAGTCTTCAATGGAATTATCCCACATCTTGATATTGGCCGCGATCGTGTCCTCAAAGAGCGTCACGTTCTGGTCGATGACCGCCACCGAACCGATGAACACGTTCCTGTCGATCTCCTCGATCGGATGCCCGTCGAAGGTGATGGATCCGCTCCAGGGCTTATAGAGCCCGCTCAGGAGCTTGGCCAAAGTCGACTTGCCGCAGCCGGAGCGTCCGACCAGGGCGATTTTTTGACCCGGTTTTACGCTGAGCGAGAAGTCCGTGATCAGCGGGTCGCCCAGCGGCGCGTAGCCGAACACGATGTCCTTCATCTCGATGGCTCCCGTCAGCTTCTGGTACTCGCCGGTCTTGGCCCGCTCCTCCAGATAGGGGTCCGTCGGATAGCTCATGACGTCGTCCACGCGCTCCATCTGTGTGATCATCTCTTGGAAGGACTGCCCCGCCGCGATCAGCGAGTTGGCCGGCGCCATGAAGGAGCTCATAAAGCCCTGGAAGGCCATGACCATACCTGCCGTAAACGATCCGTGCAGCACCAGATACACGCTGGCGCCCAGAACCGTCAGGTTTGTCAGCGACGTCACCAGCGACGGCAGCGTACTGAGCAAAGTATTGACCTTAATATACCGATACTGCTGCGTGTTAACGCTGGCCTGGAATCCCGCCCAGCGGCTGAACACGCCCTTCTCCGCGCCGCTGGCCTTGATCGTCTCGATCATGCGGATGTTGGAGGCCGTCGCTGAGGAAAGCTTTGCGTTGTCCCGCATCTGCACCCTTGTCAGGTTGACGCGCTTGGGCGAGATGAAGAAGGACATGCCCAAATTGATCGCGATCGCCCCCACGCCGATGGCCGTCAGAGGCGCGCTGTAGCGCAGCATGGCCGCCAGGTAGAAGATCATCATGGCCGCATTGAGCACCAGCGGCGCAAACGTCCGGACCAGCGTTCCCGCGATCGACGCGTTGGTCTGCTGCCTGTCCGCGATGTCCGCCGCCATCCTCTGGCCAAAAAATTGCATAGGCAGACGCAGCACCTTCCACATGTAGCTGGCGCTGCCCACGGCGTCCATTTTGCCCTGAATCCTGAGGCTGTACACCGAAGCGATCCACAGCACCAAAATATTGATAATAGCAAACGCGCTCATCGCCACGATAAAGGGCATGAGCCACTCCGGGTTCCTCCCGCTCAGAAGCCGGTCCAGGAACACCCTTCCGAAGACCGGACTGATAATCCCCATAAGCGAAGAGATCGTCGTCGTGAGCACCACAAAAATAACTGCCGAAGAAGTTCCCTGCAGTCTCTCTTTTGCATAAGAAAACACGCTCTTGCGCTTCCCCGACGGCTTAAAGTCCGGCCCGGGCTCCACCGTGATCATGACGCCCGTGTACTCCCGGTCAAACTCCTCCATGGACACGTCGACGCGCCCGCGCGCCGGGTCGTTGAGCACCGCCTTGCCGTGCCGGAAACCGCACAGCACCACAAAGTGGTTGAACCCCCAGTGAATAATACAGGGGAATGGCCCTTCCGCGATCAGATCCTCCGGATCCACGCGCCAGGCTTTGGCCTCCATGCCGTAGCTTCGCGCCGCCAGTATGATATTCTTGGCGTTCGCGCCGTCCCTGGAGACGCCGCAGTCCCCTCGGGCCTGCTCCAGCGGGATCCACTTCTTATAGTAGTGCATGATCATCGTCAGCGATGCCGCGCCGCACTCCAGCACCTCCAGCTGCATGACCACCGGCACGTTTGCAACGCCCTTGGTCATCGGCTGTGGTATATTCCTATCAATTGCCATGAGATTTTCCTCTCACTCAGTTAAAAAACAGCGACATCGGCGACAACGTCTCCGTGACCAAGGTTCCCGTCACAATTCCGTCCGCCTTAAGCGGCTCCGTCAGCGTGATCGGGTAGACAATATCCCCGACCTTGTGCCCGCCGGCCAGCATAATATATACGTTTGTCGAATCCGAGATCACGTCGGGTTCCAGAACAGCCGGCTCCAGCCCCATCTTGACCCCGTCGATCTCCACGGTCCTGTTCTCCAAAACGCCCTGCAGCGCCGCTGCCGGCACAAGACATGTGCTCTGCCCGTCCTGCGTGACGACCGCCGCCTGCGTGGTCGCCTGAATCGTCCCGAAGACGCCCCATATGCAGACCCCGATCAGGAGCACGATCACCGTCGCCAGCACCAGCCAGACGCCGGGCGAAGTGACCCGCAGATAATCATTCAATTTCTCGGGGGACTCCAGCCGCTCCAGGTTCTTCTCGCGAAACAGACTCGACTTACTGCCCGCAGCCTTCCCTGCCTGATTTTCCTTATTCTCCGCCATACATCACCCCTCCTCTCCTGTGCTGATCAGACTGTATTTTCCGTCCTCAATGACCATCCCCGTCAGCCGGCCGCCTTTCCCGCAGCCGGTGTCGATACAGATGACCCCTCTTTGGGGCAGCTCCAGAACTTTTCCTTCTTCCAATGTTTTGACCGGCTTCCCTTCGCCCGGGAACCAGGTCGGCTTCTCCAGCGCGATGTGACCGACGATCGTCAGCGGTCCCGCGTACACATTTTCCATCGCGACGTTGTGATCGTGGATCATCGTGTAGAAATCATTGAGCTCCATGGGATCGATCTTGAGCCCCGCGTGCACGCACTGAAAGCCTTCCCCGCGGTAATAATACGCCGCGCGCTCCCGGATCCAGCCCGCACTGTCCTCCATCCTGGCGCCGTGCGCCTTGAAGGACTTCACCGTCGCCCCGCGCCCGACGCGCTCCCAGACAAATCGCTGGCCCAGCGGCAGCTTCTGTTGCAAAAGATAGTCCTCATGATTGCCCCTCAGAAGCACGAACCGGTCTCCGTAGCGCTCCGCCAGCTCCTGAACCATCTGAAAGACGCCCCAGGAATCCGGCCCCCGGTCGAACAGGTCGCCCAGAAAGATCAGTTTATCTTTCCCTGCGTCCGGCAATATTTTGGCGAGCAGCATTCGCAGAGCGCCGCTGCAGCCGTGAATATCTCCAATTATTATTGTTCTCATTTTCCTTTATATTCAAAGCACATCATCGTCAAATCATCAAACTGCTCATCATCCCCCACAAAGGTATCCACCGCATGCCGCACATTCCTCAAGAGCCTGTCCGGCGCCGCCTCCGGATCCCGGTTCAGCGCCTCCAGCATCTTATTGGTGCCGAACAGCTCATTTCCGTTCCGCGTCGCCTCCGCCACGCCGTCCGTGTACAGGAACAGCTTGTCGCCGGGCTTCACCTGCAGCTCATATTCCCTGTAGCGAATGCCGGACATACCGCCGATGACCAGGCCGTGCTTGTCCTTGAGCAGCTCGAACTTTTCGCCCGTCTTAATAGCCGGGTACTCGTGCCCCGCGTTGGCCGCCGTGATCTTGCCCGTGCTGATCTCCAGAATGCCCAGCCACACCGTCACGAACATCTCCATCCGGTTGTTGGAACACAGCGCGTCATTTGTCTTGGTCAAAATATCGCCCGCACTGTTACCCTGCATAGCAAAACTCTGAATGATGATCTTGGAAATCATCATAAACAGCGCCGCGGGCACGCCCTTGCCGCTTACGTCCGCGATCACCATGCACAGGTGATCCTTGTCGATCAGGAAGAAGTCGTAGAAGTCGCCGCCGACTTCCCTTGCGGGATCCATGGACGCGTAAATATCGAACTCGCTCCTCTCCGGGAAAGCCGGGAAGATGCTGGGCAGCATGCTCTCCTGAATCTGGTTCGCCATGTGCAGTTCCGTTCCGATCCGCTCTTTTTCGGCCGTTACTCTGCGGACTTCTGCCACATATTCCACCGTCCTGTGGGACAGCTTGGCAAAAGATTCCGCCAACACCTCGATCTCATCGCCCGTTCGGAACGAATCCTCCATCGTAAATTCCAGGTTGGTCTCGCTCAGGCCGGCAATCCTCTTCGTGATCAGGTTGAGCGGCTTGACAATTCTCTTGCCCAGAATGATGGCAGCGGCCAGCGCCAGGATCGTGAAAAAGATCATCTCAGCCGCCATAGCCCGGTTGTAAATGCGTATTTTGCCCAGATAAGTCGTGGAAGCCTCGTCCTGAATCTTCTGGTAATTCTCCCGCATCATCTGGGAAGGCTTATCCGCCATCGCCTGGCTGCAGCCCTCGATCATGGTCCAGCCCACACTCTCCATGGGATAGGCGATCATATAGTAGGGACCGTCAATCAGATTTACGACACGCATATTCGTATTTCCGTCCATGGCGTCCGTAATATAGGAAGCGAGCTCCGCATTTGTATTCAAGCGAAGATCCGCCGCGTTCGAGGACTCCACCACCTTAAAGGCGCCCTGTTTCCTCGGTGAAAATACCACATGCCCGTTGCTGTTGATCACACAGCGGAAGGTGCCGTTCTCCTCGGAGTTCTGTATTGCTTCATTCATGGATGTGAGGAAGAGATCGGAGCCCACCACGGCCACAAGCTCGTCTCCCACATAGATCGGCATGGCGCACACGATCCCGATATCGCCCGTAAAAGCATCGACCTCCACATCCGTAAAGATCAGCGATTTTTTCGCCACGGCCTGGACGTACCACGGGCGCGTCCGGCAGTCATAGAGGACCGGATTTCCGGACTCCGAAAACTTGCTGCCCGAGCGGTCATCCACCACCAGAAACGCTCCCTCCGGAAGCGCTATAAAACAGGAATTGGTCAGTGCCGACGCCCCGAAAAGAGAGACCATCATGTCCGACATATTGGCGGCCAGCCCTATTTTGTCCGCGATGGCGGCCTCGTCCACGCCCTCCGCCAGGATCAGCTGCGCGACAACCTCCCCGTTCTGGGCTGGATCCGGCCCCGCGTACTCCAGCCGCTGATGTGTATCCGGCTCATCAAAAATCTTCTGCGCGTACTCTCCCATCATATCGACGCGGACCGCGAGATTATGGAAGAGCTCGTCCGCCATCATGGCTTCCAGCCTCGTCGTCTTGCTCATACTCTGCTCGACGACATCGGCCATTACGCCGGAAGTGAACGTGGTGAGAGATTCCTCCTGCTTTGCGTTGGTCTCGGCGCTCACTTCCTCCAGCATTCGGTTCTGGAAATAATAGGCGACCTGGAACGCCACAGCCAGCACGACCACAACGATCAGGCTCAAGTTGACGACCTTGTTCTCGATGCCGCCTATGACCAGGTTTTTAATTTTCTTCATTCTGCCAGCTCCTCTCTTAAGTCTGGTCCGCAGTGCGCCCGCACCGGGCGGGCTGCCCGCCGCGTTGTGCCTAGCCTCCGCGCTGCCCGTCAATCTCCGCCGGGCCTCCGCGCGGCGCCCGCACTCACGCCTTTTGGCTCATCGTCCCCTCTTCAATGTGCAGCGTGTAATCGCAGATACTCAGCGCCGCTGCCCTGTGCGTCACTATGATGCAGGTCTTGTCCCGCATCTTCGAAATATTTTCCAGAAGCTTGGCCTCCGTCCTGTCGTCCAGCGCGCTCGTCGCCTCGTCCAGCAGCAGGATCGGCGCCCCGCTCAGCAGCGCCCTGGCCACCGCCACGCGCTGCGCCTGCCCCTCGGACAAGCCCACGCCGCGCTCGCCCAGCACCGCGTCGTACCCGATATCCTCCACGACCGCCGTCAGGCACGCCGCCTCCACCGCCGCGCGGATCTCCTCCTCCGTGGCCGAGTCCGTGAACATCGTCAGATTGTCCCGCAAAGTTCCCGAGAACAGCGTGTTGCCCTGCGGCACATACGCGAACAGCGCCCGCGTTCCCCTCGAGGCCGGAACCACCTTGTCCCCGTCGCGGAACAACATCTGCCCCTTCGTAGGCTTATAAATCCCCAAAAGCAGCTGGAACAGCGATGTTTTGCCGCCTCCCGAGATCCCCGTCAGCGCCATGAAGTCGCCCCGGTGAATCGTCCAGTTCACGTGCTGCAGCACTTCTTCAATTCCGTCATCATATTTGAACGTTATATCGTCCATCACAATCTCGTCAAAAGAGTGAAGGACCTCCCCCTCTTCCTCCGCCGGCAGCTCTGTCAGCTCCAGCAGACGCTCCGCCGACGAACTCACGCCGTACAGCTGCGAGGCGATGCTCACCGAATTGGCAATAGGACTCTGAATCCGCCCGATCAGCTGCAGCATGGCCGCCAGCGCGCCGTAAGTCAGATTCCCGTGATAAATGTTCATGCAGCCCCACAGCATGCAGAACAACCACGAAAAGTCAAAAACCAGACCCATACTGTCATTCATCCGAAAACTGAACATTCCCTGCCGCACCTGCTCTTCACACAGATGCTTCTGGTCTGCGCCGATCCTGCGCATGGCCCGCGGCTCCGACAGACTCGACTTGATCAGCCGGATATTCACGAACGTCTCCTGCGTCGACGAGTGCAGCGCGCCTTCCGCCTCCTGCATCCTCTTGTGCCGCGCCTTCATGGGCCCCCGGAACAGAATCACCAGCACCAGTCCCAACACGCCGCCGACCAACATCAGGATCACGAAATGCCAGTCCATCGCGATCAGAATTCCCGCGGCGCCCACAAAGCTCACCACAATCCCGATCAAACTCGGCAAAATACTCATAATCCCGTTCTTGATCACGCCCATGTCGGAGAACACCCGGTTCACCAGCTCTCCGCTGTGATACCCCTTCAGTCCGCCATACTCCTTGGACAGAATCTCCTTAACCAACATCCCCTGCAAAGACTCCTGCAGCTCCGCGGAGGCATGAATCCGAAACCACGCCCGAATGGCCGACAAAACATGCTGCGTCAGTATGATCGCGACCAGCATCACCGCATACTTGACCAGCTCCTTATAATTCGAGGACACGGCTCCATCCACAAGCCCCTTGGTCGCCAGCGTAAAACACAGAGAGGCCACCGTGGCGACCACTGTCAAAAGACAGATCATCACTACTTTGAAATGCACACACTCCGACCACCGCAGCACCGCGGCGATCCCGGGGCTTCGAAAGATCGATTTTACTTTCTCAATACTGGACATTCAATTCTTTCCTTTTAGTAACAGACTCTGCGGGGCAGTAAACTCTACGTCACAGAAGACTCTTCGTCGTAATAGACTCTTTGAACTGAAAATATAATCTCACATATTATATTATAACCGTTTTCTCCGTGTCATCAATTTTCAAAACAAGGATGATTTACAGAATCTTTTCAGGCCTGGTTCTGAGGCTTCTGCTGACTGGATCTGATAGCTTCTGCTGTTCAAGTGCTGCACGTACTGCCTTCCCCGGCACTCTTTCAGCATTCCGCCTGCATCCGATAGCTTCCCTGACTCCGCTGTCGCATTAAGAATATGCATAATTTTATGCATATTATGCATAATCCATTTTAAATGAGCTCCAAAAATTGATTTTTTGAGTGCAGAGGGTTTCAGAAGACACATATGAGAAAATTTTCCATTGCATATATGCAATTCTTATGCATATTATGCAGTCGAATATTCCCCTCTTTATTTACGAAACGCCACCTCAAAATCATCAACTCCAGACAACAAAATAGAGGCGCCGCAACATCGCAACGCCCCATAAACCACATCATATTTTCGAATATTCCTTGGCCAGCTTCAGCCCTTTCTCAACAAACTCTTTGCCATATTCCTCCCGAACCCGGAAAGCATACCTGGCTTCAGGAACCTCAAATTTCCTTCTCTGATACGCAAGAACAGCCTGTACTTTTTCTGCATCGAGCGTCCGCTCCGCGGCCTGCCCGGAAAGTGCAGCCGCCTCCGCAAAGAATTCCTCCATCTTACCGATCACACAAATCGCCGCCGCCCGCAGCTCCATAGTCTCCGAACCCGCCAGCACGATCTTCACTTCATCTATGTCGTAATGCGCCGCGCTCTTCGTGTTGTTGACCGCCAGGATCTGCTCGTGCGCCGTGACTTCCAATTCCGGCAGCGCCGCCACATAGATCAGAAGGAGCTTGATGAACTCCGCGTCCCTGACGTCCATTCCTCCGCGCTCATAGGGATTGAGATCGATCATCCGCAGCTCAATGTGGCTGACCCCCTCCCGAGCCATCTTCGCGACATCATACTTTCCGGCCGGCTTGATTCGCACCGGAAAATACAGCTCCGACTCGCCCCGGATCAGCCCATACCTGATATACCCCAGAATGCTCTCCGCATACTTCTCAAGGTTGCTGTAATCGAGCACCGGCGTGAAGAAATTCCAATAGCCCAACTCCGAGCACCGCACACTGGCCAACCCGCCAAAGACACTCTGCCCCTTCTTCCCTTTCTCCAGATAAGAAATGTCCAAAATAGGGCTCGCCGCAGTAACCGCCACAATCAGCCAGTTGTACACCAGCATCTTGGCTGCCAGCGACACATAAAAGTGATTCTTGAAATCCCGGAAGGAACTGTACGGCCCTGCCCCGGCATCGGCCGCATCCGTCCCGCGCTCCGCGCCGGCACTACGCACCGCCTCATACTCCGCCTTCAGCAGCTCGTCCGAAAACGAATAATTGAAATGAATGCCCGAGAACGTCATCATATACTTCCCGTAGCGCTCGGCGAGGTAGTTTCTGTACTCTGTTTTGACCCGGTCTGCGCCCTCATACTGCGCCACCGGAATCTCCGAATCATCCCTGATATACGGCGGGTTGGAAAAAGGCCACAAGAGCTCCGGCTCCGGCATCTGCCTGATCGTCTTCCGGATCAGCGCCGAATACTCCTCCAGAGAACCGACCGCCTCTTCCGTGCTGCTGCAGACCGGCGTGTTGATCTCCGTCTGATTCTCGCTGAAATCCTTCACAATATTGGGATTCCCGACAAAAGGATCCCTCGTCTGCGCGAGAAACCCGTCCTCGGTAATCCGCAGGGCTTCCTTCTCAAGGCCGACCTTTCCATCCCCCAGATATTTCACAACGTCCCATAAATCTGTGTGAAACATATTGCTCTCCATTCCGCTGCCAGCGGCAGGCGACACTTTTCTCCGTCTTGCCTATCAACTCACTATGTTTTACCACAGTAAAGTCTAACACACATAACAGGACAATAGCAATCCCCTCGCCTGAACAACGGAACCCCCATATTTAAAGATACGTCACCGTCTCCTCCAGCGCCTTCCTGCTCCCATGATTAGCCAGCGGCCCGGCCCCCTCAGCCGCATAGCCGAGGTCCATGAGCATCAGCACTTCCTCGTTCTCCGGCAGGCCGAGCTTGTCCGCCGCCAGATCCGGGTCAAAATAGTTAACCCAGCAACTGTCAACCCCTTCATCCGCTGCCGCGAGAATCATGTGCGTTGCCACGATCGAGGCGTCTTCCATGCCCGAATCCCTCTTTCCGCCAGGATATGTGAACACATTGTTTTTGTCAAAAGCCACAGCGAGCACAGTCGGCGCCCCATACCTGCAGGGCGTGATCGCATCAATCTTTGCCAGCGCCTCTGCGGACTGAATCACATAGATATGCTGCTCCTGCAGATTCTTGGCTGTCGGTGCAAGCCTCCCGGCCTGCAGAATTGTCTCCAGCTTCTCTGCTTCTACCTGCCTGCCGCTGTACTTTTTGCATGAATAACGCTTGCTGACTACCTCTTTGAATTCCATAAAGTTCTCCTTTCATTCAAGCCCTGCCTTTTTATAATAGCAGGAAACCCTCCAAGCCTCAAATGCTGCACATTCAGGACTGTTGGCATCCAGAGGCGGGCCGTATCTTGTCCGGTCGTGTCTTGTCCGGTCGTGTCTTGTCCGGGCGCGCCCCGTCCGTACCGCGCCTTCTCCATTCACCCGCTCGCCTTCAGAATCAACCCCCACAAAAACACCGTCGGAATCGAGCAGAGCGTCGACGTGATGACCATCTTTGTGGCAAAATCCGGAGCACAATTATATTTTGACGACAACATACTGGTCGTAGCCGCCGCCGGCATGGCCGCCAGAAGCACCGCCAGATTCGGCGTGATCCCCGAGACCACTCCGCAGCGGGCCAACCCATAGAGAATGATTCCGAGCACGGCGGGAATGACCAAAAGCCGCTCAACCGTGTAGCGGAGCACAAGCTTGTCCAACAGCTGCGACACGTCAATATCCGACAAAATCATCCCGATCACCATCATGGACAGCCCAGTGTTGCACCGTCCGACCGTCTGCAGCATGTCAAAAATCCACGCCGGCACGACCGAAACGCCCGCCAGAAGATCCGTCAGCATGATCACGATGCCGGCCACGCAGGCGATGACGCACGGGTGCGTCGCCACTTTGCGCAGCGTCTGCCGCCGGTCCGACTCCCCGCTGAAAATAGCGATTCCCTTGGACCACATGACCACCCTCACGGGAATCAGATACACGCTGGCCAGCATCAGACCCATCGACCCAAAAACGCCTTCCGCCACCGGATTCCCCAGAAATCCCGCGTTGGACACCAGGATTCCGTAGGTCAGGCACTTCTTCTTATTCTCATCGACATTCCTGTAGGCCGCCCGCGCATACAGCATGCACAACAGCTCTGCCGCCACAGATATCAGAAAGATCGTCACACAGTCCCGCAGCGCGCTCTCCGGCAGATCCTGCACAAAGGACGTCACAATATTGCAGGGCAGCACCACATTGATCACCAGATCCGTGATGCTCTTCTGCCCCTCCCGGCTGACAATCCCTTTTCTGCGGGTCACAAACCCGATCCCGATCAGCGAAAATATTATGAACTGAAGCCGCAGCATTGCAACCATATTCCAGCCCTCTAACTCTAAGGCTCGCGAAACGAGCCGCCAAATTCCCGGCGACATCTCTCTGACGTATCCGGCATCATTTCTCGGCGCATCCGGCACCATTTCTCCGTCGCATCCGGCATCATTATAGCACTAATTGGTCCCCGATTTCTTTACTCATTTCACTCCTCAATGAACGACGCCAAAATAGCGACAAATAAATCAACAAATTTCCCCGCTCCATTTTGTACGAAAATCACAAGAATGGCCATTTTCGGATTTTCGGTCCCCTCATTTATTCAATTTTGGCCCGCAGAGTGCTACCATCCTCCCGTACACATCGATCGGCCTGCCGCACTTCTGCGGCTTCCGGCCGATCTTTTTTTTATGAATGATTTGCGCATATTACTTAAACGTTTTATGATAGATAATGTAGGAACTTTATACTCTATCTTACATAATTCGGGAGGTAATTATGAAAAGGAGAAAAACAGCACTTCTTCTCGCGCTCGCTCTGAGTGTCACAGCTGTCTTCACCGCGTGCGGCGGTTCCTCACAGGGCAGCTCGTCTGCAGCAGAGCCCGCAGAACAGACCAAAGCAGCTGACCAGGCAGAAGCCGACGCCGCCGACCAGGCAGCCGCTGACGATCAGGCGCAGGCAGCTGACCAGGCAGGCGCAGCAGATCAGGCCCAGGCCGCCGATCAGGTAGCATCTACTGACCAATCTCAGGTCGCCGACCAGGCTCTGGCAACCGATCCGGCCCAGTCCCCCGCTGCCGTCCAGCCCGCCGAGCCCGCGGCCGACCAGTTCCACGTCGAGCTCCAGGAAGTCGGCAGAGTCAGCGGCAAAGGAAACTACCGAGTCACCTACGACAGCCTTGTCGGCTTTGAGGGCGACAGTCCCAGATTCTGCACCTTTGACGGCAAATTCGCCGATGACCGCCCTCTCATGAACATGGACTACCTCGGCTGGGGCCTCTACAGCGTCACCGTAGAAGTTGAAGGCGAAGTCAACAGCACCGGCCTTGTGGACGCCGAAGGCGAAGTCCTGATCCCGTTCGACGTGGCGATCATCGAATTCCCTAGCGAGCACTCTGTTGATGTTCGGCCGCGCTATATTTTGACATTCACAGGGACGGAGCAGACCACGAATAAGGACGAGGCGCTGTTCTTTGTCACGAGCCGCCAGTTCGCGATCACCGCGAATGACGACGATGTCTTCTTCAAAGGAAACCTCAGAGTCTTCGACCTCGAGACCCGCCAGTATGTGAGCGGCCTCGAGTATAACAAGGGGACAGACAGTGATTTTGCGCAGGTGGGCGACAATATTCTGGTCGACACCGGCGACAAAGCAGTCCTCTACTCCCCCGACGGCAAAGCAGTCTACACCGAGCAGGGCTCCCTCAACTACAATTACAAGTACATCTCTGATCGCGTCGATACGACGACGATCATCATGGATGCAAACGGCAGCCAGATTTCTTCCACGGAAAACATCACCAACATGGTGGGCTATAATTCCGAATACATCCAGGTGTACAAAGACAGCAAATATACCATCACCAACGCCAAGGGCGAGCCCGTCCTCGCCGGCACCTATGACACCGTCTACGGCGAAGACAAGGGCCGCTTCCGCATCAAAAACAGCGGCGACACCAACTACTCGCTCATAGCCATGGATGGCTCCACCGTCATGTCCGGCCCCAACATGTTTGAGGGCGACAAACTCGGCTTTGTCACCTGCGGCGAATCCGACAACTACAGCGTAGCCACCCCCGGCAACCGCGTTATCACGGGCCTCCATGAAGATTCCGAGGAACTCGTCTTCACCAAAAACGACGAGGCATCCTACCTGGTCCTCAACACCGGTGAGTTCGCCTCCGCAGACGGCGCAGACATCGACTCCGCAGCCATGGGCGTCATCGCCCTCGAGAGCGAAGGCGGCTCGACCAAGCTCGTCGATGCCTTCACCGGCCAGGAGCTGATGAGCTCTGACAGCAAAATCGACGATATCAATGATGACTACATCTACTGCGAAGCTGGTGATGACCTTGTTATTTATAAGGTGGTTATTGTTCCTGAGAGCTGAGAAAGAAAAGCTAGGGAATAGGCTCTGGTAACATTTGTTTTATATTTGAACGGCGAAGTGGCTGTGGAGGGGACTCCACAGCCACTTTGGCGTCATTATGGTTGTTTTGTTACACCCAAGAAAAAAGCATTCAAATAATCCAACGCATCTGCTGCCGGATGAAACTGCTATTCTCGTGCCGCAGTTACTCCTTACAGCAACACTTGTTCAGCACCACGACCGTTTTGTATGTCTTCTGCCATTCTCGTGCCGCAGTTACTCCTTACCGCAGCACTCGTTCAGCACCACAACTTTTTTGATTTGTTTCCTACGTTCTAATGCCGCAGTTACCCCCTACAGCAGCACTCGTTCAGCAATCCACGTGTTTTGAGACGTTTCCTACGTTCTAATGCCGCAGCTACCCCCTACAGCAGCACTCATTCGGCACTCCACAAGTTTTGTTAGGTTTCTGCCATTCTAATGCCGCAGTTACCCCCTACATCAGCACCAGATCATCACTCCGCGCCCCGAAGCGCCCCGAAGCGCCCCAACACGCCTCACCAGCGCCGCGCGCCCCGGCGCCACACACAAATCCTCACTGCGTATGCGTCCGAATCGGGCTATAACTAAACGAAATAATACTCTCATTCTCATCCGCAAACTTCTTAATCTCACTGTACTTGATTTCCTCCATCCGAAGGACAACAAAATCAAACTCCACATTTCCGTCCCTCGTCCAGTTGATCGTATTCTCAGTGATCCGGGCGTCCCACTTGCCCAACTGCTCCCTCAAAAGCTTTTCAAAATCATTGTTCCCCTGAATAACAAACGTCAAATGATACCCGTCATAAGAATCGACCCCCACCGGAATGCGATAAATCACATACTGCAGCACCAGAATCAGCAGCACGGTAAATCCCGTCACGACATACATCCCCGCGCCGATCGCAAGCCCGAGCCCCGCAGTCATCCAGATGCCCGCCGCCGTCGTCAGTCCCTTGATATTTCCGCCGACTTTGATGATCACGCCGGCACACAGAAACGAAATACCGCTGACAGCCTGCGCGGCGATCCTCGCCGAGTCCGCCCCTTTCGACCCGTAAAACTCCATAATTTCTGCCGATCCCATGTCCGCAAATCCGTACTTTGAGATCAGCATGATCAGCGCCGTCGTGCAGCACACAATAATGTGCGTGCGCACCCCCGCCTCCTTAAAACGATTGCTCCGCTCCAGCCCGATCACCCCGCCGACAATAAACGCGATGACCAGCCGCAGGCACATCTCAATATTCTGCGCCACCGTTAAATGCTCAAAGAAAATCCTCACAAATGACATATTCCCCTCCTGTCAAGACTCCAAGCACCGTCCCCTATAATTATGCCAAAATATCGCCCTTCCGTAAACGTACTCCAGCCCCCATTTGGGCACTAAAAAGCCGGCGCATTCTTCATGCAACCGGCAAAACACTCCATCACCCAATAACCGACTTCTCCAGCCACTTCCCTCTCACAAAATGAATCCGATATATAATCGCCCGCACGCCCCAATCCGTGAACATGCCGATCCACACAGACAGAATCCCCAGATGCAGCACCCGAATCATAAAGATCGAGCCCGCCACCCGGCACAGCCACATCGTGAGCGAAGAAACGAGCATCGTAAACTTGACATCGCCCGCTGCCCTGAATCCGTACGCCGGAATGAAACTCATCGCCCAGAAAATCGGCTTCACGATCGTGATCAGCAGCACCATCTTCAGGCACAGCGCGGCCGCATCCGGCTCCATCCCGGCCAGCCTGACCACCGGCCCCGCGATCACATACACGATCGTGCACGACGCGATGATCACAACTTCCGCCCAAACCGTCAGCTTCTTGATGTAATAGACCGCCTGGTCCTTATAGCCGGCGCCCAGGCACTGCCCGACCACCGTCATCATTCCGATTCCGACGCCGCACCCGGCAATGCCGTTCACGTTCTCCAGGATCGACGTCATCGCCTGCGCCGCGATCGCCGTCGTCCCCAGCGTCGACACGCTCGACTGGATCGCCAGCTTCCCGAACTGGAACATCCCGTTCTCCACGCCCGCCGGAATGCTCAGGAACAAAATCTTCCGGATCATGTCCCCGTCCGGCCGGACTGCCAGATAGTTGCGGACTACGATTTTTTGCCTGTCCCGATGCAGACACGCCAAAATCCAGACCGCCCCAACGACCCTCGACAACAGCGTCGACAGCGCCGCCCCGGCCACGCCCATCGGAATCACAAAGATCAAAACAGCATTCCCCACAATGTTCATCAAATTCGTAAGGATGCTTATCCTCATCGGCAGCTTACTGTCCCCGCTGGCCCTGAACAGCCCGGCGCCGCCCTGAAACAGCGCAAAGAAAGGATAAGACAGCACCGTGATCTCAAAATAAACCAGCGACGCCGCCATGACATCTCCGGAAACCTGCCCGAAGATCAGCGCCAGCAGCGGCCCGCGCAGCCCAAAACAAAACGCCGCAATGCCCCCGGACAGCACCAATATGATCAGCAGCAGCTGCCTCGCGGCTTTGTTGCACTGGGCGAGATTCTTTTGGCCCAGATACTGCGAGCAGATCACCGTCCCGCCCGCAGCCAGCGCGGCAAAAACCTGAATCATCAGCGTATTGATCGAATCCGTCAGCGAAACAGCCGAAATCGCGGCGCTCCCCAGATTGGAGATCATCATCGTATCCGCCATTCCCATGAGCGCATTCAGAAACTGCTCCACAATGATCGGAATCAGAAGCCCATACAGCTCCGCATCCGAAAACATCAGTTTCGCAGAGCCCTGCGCCTCCGAAGCCAGCGCCCCAGAGCCCTGCGCCTGCGCGCCTCCAACCAAATTTCCAAAAATCCGAGACTTGTGCTCCCTCGGTAAAACATGTGCAGTCATAAACCGGTTTCATCTTCTTTCTAAAATATATTTCTTTTCTCTCCGGCCGTTTATTCTACAACCTTTTCCCTCAAATACAAGACTGAAATCTGACCAGTTTATGGACAATTTTTACTTTGTCATTTGATAACCAATGCCGCCTCTGAATATTGAAAAAAGATCCGGCCTCCCGGCCGGATCTCCACTTTTCTATTACGGCAGCGTATTCCCCGCTTCAACATACGAAATCTCAATCAACTCTTCTGCGGCCTGCTTATTTCTGATCCGAATGAGATTATCCCAGGCATCTTCTTTTCCAAGGAGATTTATCCCCCCATGCCACACGATCTCCCGATCAATGACCGCGTAATGTTCGCCCTCGTCTGCCGTCACCCGCACGAAGATTCCGCTTTTTCTCATCTCATCAATAAGGATGTGCCTCTCGATCGTGCTCTCGTATCCTTCTGCCTCCGGATCCAGCGTAATCACGGTGACCGTAACGCCCGCTTCCTGCCTTGTCTTTACAATCTCCGCAAACCGTTCGACTTTCTTTCGAATAAGCCCCGGACTTGCAATAACAATTTCCTGATTTGCTTCGATCAGATCCCGCTCGAAAACTTCCGTATAGTCGCGTCGATCATAAATCGTATTGATCTGCTCTCGCAGCGCCGGCATATTCCTTAATGCCGGCGTCGACATAACCTGATAGCCGAGTTTTCTGTATGCCGCCAGCCTGTTGCGGTACTGCCTGTCAAAAAAGCGAATATGCGGATCAACATAATCATAAACCATTACTTCTGTCTTGCCGCTGTAAGCCCGATTCAAACGGCCCACATACTGCACAAGCCTTCCCTCAAACTTAATGGGTGATGCAAGCATCAGCGTATCCAAACGGGGGAAGTTGAATCCTTCTCCTATCTTTTGCCCCGTCGCGACTAACACCAAAGTCTCTGTGTCAGGAACCGCAAGCATTTCCTTTATGATAAGCTGGTTCTGCTTCTCGGGCTGCCCACCGTAGACAAGAAAGACATGATCCGCTTTGCCGGTCAATAGTTTTGCAAGTGTCTCCGCATGGCGCTTGAGCTTCGTCAGAACAACCGGCGTCCTTCCTCCTTCAATCACACGAGCCACATCCGTCACGATCTGCTCATTCCTGACCTCGCTGTCCGCAATCAGATTGTCCGCCGCATGAATATCGAGCTTCGCACCGGTGATATTGGACGCCCTTGTAAACCTCGGGACGACGAACCTGCCAAGTCCCTGTTCATCCGCTTGTTCTCTCGCTGAATACTTATGACGAACTGGTCCCAGCAGCATAAAGATAATATCATCCAACCGATCACTTCTGTTTGGTGTAGCAGAAAGGCCATATACATATTTTGACCGGATGCGCTGCATCAGGGCCTGCCCCTGAGCCGATGCGATATGATGGCATTCATCGATCAATACCATCCCATAAGAATCGATGTTATCGAAGAACTTGCCCTTATGATAAGCCGATCCGATCAGCGCAAAGTCGATGATCCCTGTCGTCTTGTCCTGCCCTGCCTGCAGAGTCCCGATGACACTCTCCCTCGTTTTGGCCCGCCCTGTTTTCGTGTAATAGACAGGAGGCTTTTCATCAATTTCCAGGAACCGCTCAAACTCCGCGATCCACTGCGGAATCAAATCCGCTTTGTCAAGCAGAATGAGCGTGTTCACTTTTCGTTCCGCTACCATATACGCCGCGAGAACCGTCTTCCCGAAAGCAGTCGGCGCACTCAATATGCCGTTCTCAAACCGTTCCAGCCTCGCTGCGGCAAACTCCTGTTTCTCCCTCAGTTCTCCCGAAAACTTTACCCTGATTGGTCTGCCAAAAGATCGCTCATCCGCCACGTCACATACAATACCGCTGTCTGCGGCCTTCAACTTGATCGTTTCCAATAGTCCTGTCGGAACCTTGATATAACCATTTACTTCACTCCACAGCGATATGGTTCTGAGATTGTAATAATTAGAACGTCCGTACTTCTTATTATCATAAAATTGCGGGTTATCGATTGTCGCAAGACCTTTGATCTGATTCTGAATCCTCGGCAAGAGGTTCAGCGTATCCACATAGACGCCGTCGTCCAGTACAATATGAATGGTATTTCCGACCGCATCTGCCGGTTCGAATCGATCATTGTTCTTCCATGGCCGTATCTGCTTCCTGCCTTCAGCATATACCGTCAGTACGCCTTTTTCGTTGGAAAGATTTTGCGGCCTGTTCTTTTCTGACGGTATGCCCGTCCCATAAGACGAAATTTGCGCCTGATTCCACTGCATCAGCTTCTCAGTGATCTGTCCCTCGGTCAGTCTTTTGACAGATCGCAGCTTGCTCCACTGGTCCGGATAGGCATTCCACGCCTCATCCACAAACGCGCTGTTTCCCCGTTTCAGCGCCTGTCCCTGCAGCGGCAGCGCGACCAGATTTCCGAGCTTGCTCAGCACATCCTGCGAAGGATACATCCGATCATAATATCTGAACGACGGAAGATTGATCGATGCCGCACCGCGATCGAGCAGTGCGAACCCAAATGCCCGCGCAAGTGATGCCGGCACAGCACTCTTAAAGAAAATCCAGATATGCGCACCTCTGCCTGACCTTGACCGCTCCGTAAGCGCATCAATTCCGTTGATCTCGCAAATCTTTCGAAGCGCATCCACCTCGCTTTTCCACAGGTCATCGGTGTTGGCATCATCATTCTTATAAGAATCCTTCTCGTGATTATCGAAGTCAAAAACCAGAAACCTGCAGGTGTTATTCGGGAAAAGCGGGTACACGCCGATCACATCCGTGCAGTCCTCTTTAAGCCCTTTCAAATGCTGCACGATCATCCACAGTTCCAGCGGCTTCCATGCTTTGTAAGCGCAGTCCTCATCGCAAAAAGTCTTCTCGTCTCTTGCTTTAGGGCAAATTGCTCCATTCCACCTCGCCGCACACTGCGGAAAATACCCTCCCTTTCTGCCGCGCTTAGCATAAACGTCCGTACGCCCCCAGAAATAGCTGAAGAACTCCTGCGCCAACTCCTTCGTAGGTTCATAAGGCAGTATCCGGCCGCCTTGATCCTCGTCATACTCATCCGGCAAAGCTTGTTCTTCCAATACGTTCCTGCTCTCATAAGGAATTTCATGCTCATCCAGAAGCCTTCTCAGCTCAGTATTTTCCTTCTGCAAATCGCGAACCGCTCTCCTAAGCGAATCAAGATCATGTTCATGAATACGCATGGCAGCCTCCTCATATAGACAAACAGCACCCATTACGGGTGCTGTTCTTTCCATCAATTGTTGCTGCGCATTTTTTCAACCAGTTCTTTCAGTTTGCGAATTTCTTCCTCTAATGTTTCCACTCGCGCTTCTGCCACCTCTGCACGTTTTCTTTGCTTCTCTGTATTAGCTCTCTCTTCTTCCCGGCCTTTTTCACGCTCGTTGCGCAGTGTCATCTCCCAGTCCATATATTCTTTTCTCCATTTCGCATTCCGTCTGGCTATATGTACCTGTTTCTGCACGCGATCCACAAATGATCCACTCGAATACTGACCAGGTTCAGCATCTCCGACTACCAGATTCAGGAACCCTTTCAGATCCGGCGAAATATCTCCCTTCCTGCCAGCCGCATTCAATACTACCTTTGTAACTCCGTCTTCAAGCAACAGATTCTTGTCTTCCTGGCAGGTGTTACGGAACGTATATCTATAGAATCCTGACTTTTCAAATGGATCAAACGGCGTAATGAACAGGATTACCAGATCTCCAAGTTTGTTGTAATTCTGCCCTTTTTCAAGTATCGTCTGGTCAATTGATCCCTCGTAGTAGCGCATTCGCTTCGGGATATTTTTCTCATTGCGCATCTGCATCTCTACATCGATACGCCGTCCCTTGTCATCGCTGAGCAGCACATCCAGCCTCACGCCGTGTGAATCGATTGACAGCTTGACATCCGCTTCCCTCTGCGCATCTATGATTCTCTGAATATGATACTCAGGGAGAGAATACTGCAACAGCTCCAGCAGAAGATCCGGATTTGCCGTCATCACCTTACCAAACAGGAAGGCATTTCCAATCCCGGCTGTTGACCAGTCCTCTACAGGCGTTTCATCTTCGTGCTGCAGGTCATTATTCGCTGCACCCTCGACATTATTACCTGCCGATCCATGCCCGATTAAAATATCTCTGCTCGTTTTGTCACTGTTCATTGTGTTTCTGTTCATAGTTTAACCCTCCTTCTTTATGAGGGCCCCGGCATCATTGCACGCACCTTGAGCTCGCGTCAGACTCTGGCAAAATAATGCATCTTATTGCTTTCTCTGCCGGAGCCCATTGATTTGGTCCTTACGAACCATTACCTGTTGCTCCGGCAGACCGCTGAAAGCAGTGCCGATATGACAAAAACACTTCTTACCTTGCTAAAGGTAAGGTATCCTTGTGTCTTTTGTTATCTTGATTTTATCATTCGAAGTAGAAGGGAACAACTATACCTGCTCGTCTTCCTGATAATTAATTCATCTGAAACAACCTTCTGCAGTTGCTTCATTAAGTCACTTCTTTCTCATCCGTACGCCGCCCTTGCGTGAACCTCAGCCGGATGCTGCCCTGTCACCGACCGACGGCGAGGAACTCAGGAACAGGCTTCAGGCCGCTGAGCCGTCGGGACACGTATTGTAGCATCCGTCTGAGAACCCCGCAAAGGTTCCCTGCGGCGGCTGGTTATGTGACCTCAGGCTCCGAATCTAGGAACAGTGCAGTGACAGATTTCATTTTCTAACTTAATCGTTTCGAATAACGCATTCCAAACGGTATATCGTATTGTTTTTCTTCCATAGCCTCGAATTTTGAACAAAGGGTTTTTAATGAGGCATATGAGATTCTCCAGAGTGTGCGATATATCATTTTTGAACCCGTGCGAGCAGCGAAAAATGTATTCCCCGTTAAGTGTCCCCTATTAATCCGGCTGTACTGCGACCTCATAAATTTCAACATCTTCATTCGAGAACACTGGCTTAACCGCCCCTTCGCCCGCAGTGGTCCCATCCTGCGCAAATCCTGCGCCTTCCGAACCTCCTGCAGCCTCAGCAAGCCTTTTCGTCACCACAATATAATTCACCCCGGCTTCCCGGACCGCTTCTCTGAAATCACTGCCCACCGCCTGATAGATTCTATTATTGACAGCCAACCGCTCCTCGATCAGGCCCCTGTCTGCGTCAGAATAGCTGAATCCCTCCAGGTAAACAGATCGCTCACTGAAGGCGCTGTAATAGAAGAACCTGCAATCATCCTCACTCGTGACGCCGCCGATCCGCAGACTCTGCCTGTCCACCGCCAGAACGCTGTCCTTTGGCGTATGATCCCGGATCCACTCCATAGCCTCCAATTCTCCGGCCGTCAGATACCCGGGATTTGCTCGATCGCCCTCTGTCATCCACTCACTGCGCCGTTCCGTATTATCTGCGATCGCGAACCTTACCTGGTTCAGCAGGGCGCGTGTCCCCAATACCAGCCACAGCACACATGCCACGGCAAGAACTCTGCCGACAGTCCGCCCCCGACATAACAAAGCCCTGATCACAACCGTGCCGAATAGCGCGGCCACCAATACCAGGGCCGCAGGTCCTTTGATCCCCGAAGCGACCGCGCTCAACAAGAACAGGTTAAGGTAATAGAGCTTGTCGACTGCCCCCCGCCACTCAAACACATACAGATACAGTGCGATGATCGACGGCAGCGACAGCGCCATGCCATTTATATTCGTGAGCACATGGTAGTTCAGCAGCGATGTCCCGCTCCCTTGATCGAGCAGCATCGTGTCGATCACAAATCCCGCACAATAAAACAATACGCATACGAGAAGTGGCCGCTTTGCCCGGTTCTGCGCAAGCGCATATAACCCGATGCTGAAAATATAGCTGACCTGACACTGACATCCACTATCAGCCGACAATCTTTTCAAAATCCGCCTTCGGATGTTTACAAATCGGGCAGATGAAATCATCGGGCAGTTCCTCTCCTACCCATTCATACCCGCAGATCAGACACCTCCAGACCGTCTCACCCTCAGGCGTCGTTCCGACCGCCTGCGGCCTGGGCTTTATACTATTTTGATAGTATTCATACGTGCAGGAAGGAGCATCAGAGAGCACCGTCATAAAGGTCGGCTCACAAATAAACAGCGTGTGTGATCCCAGATCCACCTTGCTCTCCACCATCAGTGAGAAATAAGCATTCGTCCCGGCAATAATGAACGGGACTCCATTCTCTGCAATCGCATAGGACTCTGCCGGGTACTTGGCAAACTTGTCCACATCTCTCCCCGACTGGAACCCGAAATGTTTAAACAGCGCAAAGTCCGCATCACTACTGATTACCGACACATTGCACATTCCCGTCTCCATCACCATATCATGCGTATAATTGGACTTGTTGATCGCAATCGAAATCCGGTTCGGTTCAGACGCCACCTGAACTGCCGTATTGATGATGCAGCCGTTCGCCTTCTCCCCTCTCACCGCTGTACAGACAAAAAGCCCATACGATAATTTGTACATCGCCTTTGTATTCATTTCCGCCATCCGCCAGTCTCTCCCATTCCCCGGCGCCTTAGCCGGCACAGTTCTTTCGCTATTCTGCAGCGCACTCCTCTTTGCCCTGTACTCCAAAATCGGCAGATCCGCCTGCACCAGACTCTCTCCGATCTTCATCCCCGTCTTCACGGGACGCTGCGTCTCGACGATCCGCTTATCCTGCCGCTCCACAATCGTGTTCGCCCGACTCCCCAGCCAGGCAATCATCTTGTCGACCGCCTTAACCCCGGTGATCTTATTGTAAAAGCGCAGTGAAATGATTGCATGCCCATCATCCACCGGGACAAAATAGGCCAAAATCATGATCTTGTCCGTCACATGATTGAGCCACAGATTCGGAAACTTAAACGTCAGATTCGTCTTTTTGATCTCACATTCCTCTGCCGGCTTGGGCTTTTGCCCCTCATCTTTCTCATTGTTGGCACTCGTCTGCATCGTATTCCCATCCAGCCACCGCACCATCGGGCCGTTACAGAGCGTCTTCCCGCCGCGTCCGATCGTATTGTGGTGCACAAACGCAAGGTGAGACACATCCAGCTGGTTCTCGATCACCCGCGAGTAATCCACGTTCCACATATCGTCCACCTGGTCGTACGTGAAACTTTTGTCCACCATCACGTCAAAATAGTCCGGCTCCTCAGTCGGCTCCTCGTCTCCATACCAGACAAATACGATCCCGCCGATCTCCCGCACAGGATAACTCTCCAGATGAAAGCGCGCATAATCAGCCGCTGCCGCCTTTCCTTCCGAAGGAATATAAACGCATTTCCCCGTGGCATCATATTCAATCCCATGAAAAGGACACTTAATATGATCCCCCTCCATCCATCCCTTCCCCAGTGACGCCTTCCGGTGCGGGCACAGACTGCTTGCGCATCCGATCTGCCCCTTTCCCGTCCTGTAGAAAACCAGATTCTCTCCAAATCGCCTTGCTCCCAGCACCTGCCCCCTCTTAACCTGATGGGAAGACAGCACTGCATACCACTGATTTTTGATCATGTATTATCCTTTCAATATGCTCAGTTATTTTCAAACTTATATTTATAAAACAAAAAAGGGGCTCTACCAAAAGTCCCTTTTCATTGAAGTTATCTTTCTATCCAATCCACTCCGGGAAAGGATTTCTTTGTGTTCTTATTATATGCAAATCAGGCTCATAATTCAATATATGCAAACAAGCAACACAAGATGCCAATAAATGGCATCTTGTGCTTCAGACA